>Ga0209137_1000240_pt1 | contig 59912 bp, 60 predicted proteins | sample SaaInl5LU_22_DNA_FD_184642 | JGI IMG/M metagenome (GOLD analysis project Ga0209137, IMG submission 184642) | Marine microbial communities from expanding oxygen minimum zones in the Saanich Inlet - ESP_105LU_22_DNA (SPAdes) (version 2) | ecosystem: Environmental > Aquatic > Marine > Intertidal... | reverse complement strand
GAATTGATCGCGACCATCGAGGAATCATTGCAGATCGCCGATGAAGGCAAGCGCCGTCGCGCCGCCGCCGAAGAGGAGATGCAGAAGATGGAAACCGAATTGCGCGATACACTCAGCGCCGCCTCGGCACGCGCGACCCAGCCTGCCGCCGACACCACGCCGGTGGGCTGAGCGATCATGCAGCATGCAGCCCGCTATCTGCTCATCTGTACCGCAGCCTTGGGGCTGTCGGCCTGCATGGTGCAGACCGGGCCGCAAATCCCGCCCCCCGCCGATCCGGGCGATGGGGCGGGATATACCCAATCACCCGAAAGCGCCGCACTTGCGCGCTACTATGCCAATATCGAGGCCCGCCTGATCGCCGATGGGTTGTTGCGCGCCGATGGCGGGGTGGCCGATGCCCCCTATACCGCAGAAATGCTCGCGGCGAATTTCGAGCGGATCGCGCTTTACGACGAATATACCTTGTCGGGGGGCCGCTTCATCCAGCGCGAAACCCCGGCTCAGCTGCGCCGCTGGGAGGCACCCGTACAGCTACAGGCCCATTTCGGTGCATCGGTCGATAGGCTGCAGCAGGCCGAGGATCTGTCGATCCTGTCGACCTATGCGCGTCGCCTTTCGCGCGCGAGCGGCCATCCGATCATCACCGTGCCGGAGGGGGGCAATTTCCATGTCCTCTACCTTGACCGCGATGAACAGCGCGGCGCGGGTGATCTGTTGCGCCGCCTTGTGCCGGGGATCGGGCAAGAAACCATCGACGAGATCGAGACCATGCCGCGCTCGACCTTTTGCGCGGTCTTCGCCTTTTCCGAACATGGTGCGCGCCCCGTCTATCTGACGGCGATCGCAGTCATTCGGAGCGAGCATCCCAGCCTTTTGCGCCGTTCTTGCGTGCATGAAGAAGTGGCCCAAGGGCTCGGCCTGCCCAATGATAGTGCGCGCGCGCGCCCCTCTATCTTCAATGACGACGAAGAGTTTTCGCTGCTGACGCCCCATGACGAGGCGTTGTTGCGGATTCTTTACGACCCGCGCCTGACCCCGGGCCTGACGCCCGAGGCGGCACGCCCGATGGTGCGCAGCATCGCCGAGGAATTGGTGGGCGGCCCAAGCGACGCGCCCGTGTAGCATAACGACCGAAATAAGGAGTGCCAGACCGTGCCATTCATGGATTTTCTCAAGGGCCAGTTCATCGATGTCATCGCATGGACCGACGACACCCGCGATACGATGGTCTGGCGGTTCGAGCGGTTCGGCCATGAAATCAAGTATGGTGCCAAGCTGACGGTGCGCGAGGGGCAAATGGCGGTCTTTGTCCATGAGGGCCGGCTTGCCGATGTCTTTACCCCCGGTCTCTACATGCTCGAGACCAACAATATGCCGATCATGACCAGCCTGCAGCACTGGGATCACGGCTTTGCCTCGCCCTTCAAATCCGAAATCTATTTCGTCTCGACCGCGCGGTTCACCAATCTCAAATGGGGCACGAAAAACCCCATCATGCTGCGCGATCCCGAGTTTGGGCCGACGCGCCTGCGCGCCTTTGGCACCTATACGGTCAAGGTGGCCGATGCGGGCCGCTTCATGACCGAGATCGTGGGCACCGATGGCGAGTTCACCACCGACGAGGTGAGCGATCAGATCCGCAATATCATCGTGCAGCAATTCAGCCAGACCGTGGCATCGGCGGGGATTGCAGTGCTGGATATGGCGGCCAATACCGCCGAATTCGCCAAGCTGGTGGCCGCGCGCATCTCGGCCACGATTGCGGAATACGGGTTGGAGCTGCCCGAGCTTTATATCGAGAATATCTCGCTGCCTGCCGCCGTCGAAGAGGCGTTGGATCGCCGCACCTCGATGGGGGTGGTGGGTGATTTGTCGAAATACACCCAGTTCCAAACCGCCGAGGCGATGCGGCTGGCAGCCTCCAACCCAGGCGGTGATGGCGGTATGGGCGCGGGTCTTGGCATGGGGATGGGCATGGCGATGGCCCAAGGGCTGGCGCAATCCATGGCCCCTGCCCCTGCCCCTGCTGCCGCGGCAGCGCCGCCGCCGCCCCCGGTCGAGCATGTCTGGCATATCGCCGAGAACGGCCAGACCAAGGGCCCCTTTTCCAAGGCAGCCCTTGGGCGCATGGCCGCCACGGGCGAACTGACCCGCCAAAGCCACGTCTGGACCGCAGGTCAGGATGGCTGGAAGCACGCGGGCGATGTGACGGAACTCGCCCAGCTGTTCACCGTGCTGCCGCCGCCCCCGCCACCGCCCGGTTGAGGCTTTGGCGCTGGCGGCAAAGGCGCGCGCGTATGTTTGAAAAGATGAAGGGTCCATCAGGCGTCTTCGCGCGGATGGTCGGGGGCCAGTGGCAATGATGGATGCGCGCGAAATGACTGATAGCGATGCACCCTTGCTGGAGGAGGCGCGCTTTCCCTGCCCCAAATGCGGCTCGGATCTGCGCTTTGCACCAAGCGCGGGGCGGCTCATCTGCGATCATTGTGGTCATGACGCCCCGATCGATGCCGGCACCCATGGCCCATGGGCGCGCGAAGCGCCCGCGCTGATCGAGTTGGATTACGAGACCGCGATCGCCGCCAAGCTGCCGCGCGAAGAGATCGAGGAGACGCGCGTCACCACCTGCACGGGCTGCGGTGCGCAGGTGGCGTTTCAAGCCGATATCCACGCCAAGGAATGCCCGTTTTGCGCCACACCCGTGGTGGCCGATACAGGCACCCATCGCCACATCAAGCCCAAGGGCGTGATCCCCTTTCAACTGACCGAACGTCAGGCCCATCAGGCGATGACAGATTGGTTGGGGCGGCTGTGGTTCGCGCCCAATGGCCTTCAGGCCTATGCCCGCAAGGGGCGGCGGATGCAGGGCGTTTATGTGCCATATTGGACCTATGACGCCGATACGGCGACGCAATATCGCGGCCAGCGCGGCGATGCCTATTACGTCACCGTGCGCGGCCCCGATGGCAAATCGCGCCAGGAACGACGCATCCGCTGGCGGCGCGCATCGGGCCGGGTGGCGCGCGCCTTTGACGATATCTTGATCCTCGCCTCGCGCGCGCTGCCCAAGCAATTCACCGACAGGCTTGTGCCTTGGGATCTTGCGGGTTTGCGGGCCTATCGCCCCGAATTCCTGTCGGGTTTCCGTGCCGAAGGCTATCAGGTCGCGCTTGATGAAGGCTTCGAGGAAGCCAAGACCGTGATGGAGGCGCAGATCCGCGAAGATATCCGCCGCGATATCGGCGGCGACGCCCAGCGCATCGACCAGATGACGGTGCGCATCGATGATGTCACCTTCAAGCATATCCTGCTGCCCATCTGGGTCGCGGCCTATAAGTATCGCGGCCAATCTTACCGCTTCGTCGTCAATGGCCAGACCGGTCGCGTACAGGGCGAGCGGCCATGGTCTTGGATCAAGATCACGCTGGCGGTTCTGGCCGCTCTGGTGATCATCGCGCTGGCGGGCTACCTCTATGGCGTGATGGAAGAGAGCGGCGCATTCAGATAGCGCCGCCGATGGGGGGCAAGACCATGCGGGCATTGGTACAGCGCGTGACCGAGGCGCAGGTGCGCGTGGCGGGCCAGTTGATCGGCCAGACCGGACCGGGTTTGTTGATCCTGATCTGCGCGATGCAGGGCGATGGGACCGCGCAAGCCGATGCGCTGGCAGCCAAAATCGCCAAGCTGCGCATTTTCAAAGATGAGGCGGGCAAGATGAACCGCGCGCTTCTTGATACTGGCGGCGGCGCGTTGGTGGTCAGCCAGTTCACGCTTGCCGCCGACACGCGATCGGGCAATCGCCCCGGCTTTTCCACCGCCGCCCCGCCCGATCAGGGTGAGGCGCTTTATCTGCACTTCGCCGCCGCCTTGGCCGCTCTGGGCCCCAAAGTGGAGACCGGGCAATTCGGTGCGGATATGCAGGTGCAGTTGGTGAACGACGGCCCCGTTACAATTTGGCTTGAAAACTAGGCGATCTGCACAAAAATTATGCGCGATTGCCGCTCCGGGGCTCTTGGCCTCTGGCTATCTCTGGCCCTTGCGCGCAGGCTCTGCGCCGATAGGGTCAGCTTTTCAAAATGGTTGCCATGAGCGACACACCACTCTTTTTCGATGAAATGCACCAAGGGGGCGGCGACCCGCGCGCACCCTATGCAGGCTATGATGGCTGGTTTCGCAGCGAGGATCTGCGCGATCTGCGCAAGAAATCCGCCGATGCCGAGCGGTTTTTTCGGCGCACCGGCATCACCTTCAATGTCTATGGGCAGGCCGAGGCCGATGAACGGCTGATCCCCTTCGATCTGGTGCCGCGCATCATCTCGGGGCGGGAATGGTCGCGGCTGACCCGCGGGATTGAGCAGCGCGTGCGCGCGATCAACGCCTTTTTACATGATATCTACCACCGGCAAGAGATTTTGCGTGCAGGCCGCGTGCCGGTCGAGCTGATCGCCAAGAATGATGCCTTTCTGCCCCAGATGATCGGCATGGCGCCGCCGGGTGGTGTTTATACCCATATCGTCGGCGTCGATCTGGTGCGCACGGGCGAAGATGAATTCTACGTGCTGGAGGATAACGCCCGCACCCCAAGCGGTGTCAGCTATATGCTGGAAAACCGCGAAACCATGCTACAGATGTTCCCCGAGCTTTTCACCCGCATCAAGGTGCAGCCGGTGCAGGATTACCCGGTAAATCTGCACCGCTCGCTGGCGGCATCCGCGCCGCGCGACTGCTCGCCCTATTGCACGGTGGCGGTGCTGACGCCGGGGATTCACAATTCGGCCTATTTCGAACATGCGTTTCTGGCCGACCAGATGGGCGTTGAACTGGTCGAGGGGCATGACATCCGCATCATCGGTGGCAAGGTGCAGATGCGCACGACCCAAGGCTACAAACCCATCGATGTGCTCTATCGCCGGGTGGATGATGATTTTCTCGATCCGCTGAATTTCCGCCCCGATAGCTTGCTTGGTGTGCCGGGTGTGATGGATGTCTACCGCGCGGGTGGCATCACCATCGCCAATGCGCCGGGCACGGGCATTGCCGATGACAAGGCCATCTATTCCTACATGCCTGATATCGTTGAGTTCTATACGGGCGAAAAGGCGATCTTGCAGAATGTGCCGACATGGCGCTGCAGCGAGGCGGATGCGCTGGCCTATGTGCTCGATCATCTCAGCGAATTGGTGGTCAAAGAGGTGCATGGCTCGGGCGGCTACGGGATGCTGGTGGGGCCTGCCGCGTCGAAAAAGGAATTGGCGGCGTTTCGGGCGAAACTCACGGCCAAACCGGCCAACTACATCGCCCAACCAACGCTGGCGCTGTCGACTGTGCCGATCCTGACGCAGGCGGGGCTGGCACCGCGCCATGTCGATCTGCGGCCTTTCGTGCTGGTTTCCCCCGACAAGATCACCATCACGCCCGGCGGGTTGACGCGGGTGGCGCTGAAAAAAGGCTCGCTCGTGGTGAACTCCAGCCAAGGTGGGGGCACCAAGGACACTTGGGTGCTGGAGGAATAGGGCGATGCTGGGCAAAACCGCAGGCGGCCTGTTTTGGATGTTCCGCTATCTGGAACGCTCGGAGAACACCGCGCGGCTGATCGAGGCGGGGTTTCGCATCGCGCTGACGCGTGCCGATGGCGATGACGACGAATGGACGAGCGTCTTGCAGACAGCGGCCGTGGCGCATCTTTATTTTGAAAAGCATGGTCAGATCGAGGCGGCCAGGGCCATCGATTTCATGCTGCGCGATATGTCCAACCCCTCCTCGGTGCTGTCGGCTATCTCGGCCGCGCGCCAAAATGCCCGCCTTGTGCGCACCGCGATCACGCGCGAAGTGTGGGAGGCTGTGAACGACACCTATATGGTGCTGAAACAAACACTTGCCCGCCCCGTCAGCGCCCGCGACCTGCCCGAGGTATTGGCGTTGATCCGCCAGCAATCGGCACTGGTGCGCGGCGCGATGCATGGCACGATGCTGCGCAACGATATCTTCGATTTCTGTCGCTTGGGCACGTTCTTGGAACGCGCCGACAACACCGCGCGGATCTTGGATGTGAAATATTATGTGCTTTTGCCCTCGATCAGCCAGATCGGCTCAAGCCTTGATAATGTGCAATGGGAGACGATCCTGCGCTCGGTCGCAGGCATGCGCGCCTATCGCTGGATCACCCAAGGCGAGACAAGCCCCATCGGCATCGCGGATTTCCTGATCTTCGACACGCGCATGCCGCGCAGCCTCGCCTTTTCGGTCGGCAAGATCGCGACGAACCTTGCCTATCTGGAACAAGCTTACGGCACGCGCCACCCCTGTCACGAGGCGATTGACGGGCTTTCGGCACGGCTTCGCCATGGCACGATCGACCGGGTTTTCGAGGATGGGCTGCATGAGTTCATCACCGACTTCTTGTCGGATGTGGCCAAGCTCGGCCATCAGATCGAGACAGATTACAGGTTTCTGGGATGACTGCCATGCGCCTGAAGATCTTGCACACCACCACCTATCATTTCGAGACACCCGTCACCTATGGGCTGCAACAGCTTCGGTTGATCCCCAAAAGCCGCACGGGGCAGAATGTGCTGCATTGGGCCATGCAGATCGATGGCGGGAACCTCGAGACGGAATTCACCGATCACAACCAAAACCGGGTCTCGCTGGTGTCGTTCGATGCGCATGCGCGGGCCATCGTGCTGTCTTGCGAGGGCGAGGTGGAGACGACCGATACCGCCGGGGTGACAGGCCGGCATGGCGGCTTTGCGCCGCAATGGTTCTTTCAAGGACCCACCGATCTGACCCGGCCCGGCACAAGGCTGCGCGCCTTGGTGCGTGGGCTGAAAGAAGAAGCGCCGGATGACCTGCCACGGCTGCATACGCTCTCGGCGCGAATCCGGGCGGCGATGCCTTATGAAATCGGCCTGACACTTGCCGAGACGACCGCCGAAGAGGCCTTGGAGCATGGCGGCGGCGTGTGCCAAGACCATGCCCATGTCTTCATCGCCGCTGCGCGGCTGATGGGATATCCGGCGCGCTATGTCTCGGGTTACCTGATGATGAACGATCGCGTGCATCAAGATGCCAGCCATGCTTGGGCGGAAGCCTATGTCGATAAGTTGGGCTGGGTGGGTTTCGATGTCTCGAACGGAATATCGCCCGATCCGCGCTATGTGCGTGTCGCCACCGGGCGCGACTACCGCGAGGCGGCACCGATCAGCGGACTGCGCTTCGGCGCGGGTGGCGAGGCGATGTCCATCGACATCCAAGTCCAGCAGCAGTAGGACGAGCGCGGGGCTTGGGGGTGGACAAATGACCTATTGCGTGGGGCTGAAGCTAAACCGTGGCGTGGTGTTCATGTCGGACACGCGCACCAATGCGGGCGTCGATAATATCAGCGTTTTCAAGAAGATGTTTTTATGGGAACGCCCCGGGGAACGCGCGATCACCTTGATGACGGCGGGCAATCTGGCGACCACGCAGGCGGTGGTGTCGCTGCTCAATGAGCGTGCCAAGCCAGCCGAGGAGCGCGGCCATCCCTCCATCTTGGAGGCGCCATCGATGTTTCAGGTGGCCAAGCTGGTCGGTGAAACCCTGCGCGAGGTGATTGCGGAGCAAACCCGCCGCGAGGGCCTACAGGCCGATAGCCCGTTTTCGGCCACGATGATCCTAGGCGGTCAGGTCAAGGGCGGTGAGCCGCGCCTGTTCATGATCTATCCGGAAGGGAATTTCGTCGAAGCCGCCGAGGACACGCCGTTTTTCCAGATCGGCGAGACGAAATACGGAAAGCCCATCTTGGTGCGCGCCTATGATCCGGCGATGAGTTTTGAAGAGGCGGTGAAGCTGTTGATGCTGAGCTTTGACAGCACGATAAAGGCAAATCTTTCCGTAGGCTTGCCGCTCGATCTTCATCTCTATGCGGCCGATAGCCTCTGCACGGGTGCGGTGCGCCGCATCGCGCGCGATGATCCCTTTTACGAGATGATTTCATCGGGTTGGGGCGAGGCGTTGCGCGCCGCTTTCGACGGCCTGCCTGCCTATTCCCTCGACGATTGAACGACGCGGGGTGGTGCGAATTTTCGTACGAAAATTCGGGGGGCTCTGCCCCCGCCCGTTCCGGGCGCACCCGGAGTATTTGTGAAGCAAAGATGGGTGGTCAGCCGGTCACATCATAGCGATGGACCCAATCGAAGCGCCTTGCCATGAGATGGGGGGCGTAGCGATTGGCCAGCCTGAGCGCGCTATGGGCGGCAAAGCGCATCGGGCCGGGGCGCAGGTGATAATTGGTGGCATTCTCGTTTGCGGCCTGCACGATGCGGGCGCAACGCGGGCGGCGGAGCGCCTGATAGCGCGCAAGGGCCGTAGCGTGATCAGGGTCTTCGGCCAGACAGCGCGCCAGCACATAGGCATCTTCCAGCGCCATATTGGCCCCTTGCGCCAAGAATGGCAGCGTCGGATGGGCCGCATCGCCCAAGAGGACAAGCCGATCCGCATGCCAGTGCTGCGCGACGGGGTGGCGGAACAGGCCCCAAAGATGGGCCTCGGTCACCTTTGCCAACAGGGTCGTGACCTCGGGGCAGAAATCGGTGAAGGCACGGGCCAAATGGGCGGGATCATCGCGGTGGTGCCAGCCTTCGGCCGCCCAGCCATCGCGCTCTTCAACCGCCACGATATTGACCAGCCCAAGATCGCGCAGCGGGTAGCTCACAAGATGACGGCCCGGGCCCATGAACACATGCGCCTCGGGCGCGAGCGGCGTATCGACAGCCACGGCCGCGCGCCACGCCACCTGTCCGGTGAAAAAGGGGCGCGATTTTGGATTGAGCGTCTCGCGCGCGGGTGAATGCAGACCATCGGCGGCCACGACCAGCCCATGCATTTCTTCCGTGCCATCTGCCATCTGCAAGCGCGTGCCATCTGTGCCGGCGGTGACTGCATCCACACGCGCGCCGCAGCGGATGGTGACGCCCGCAGCTTGCGCCGCATCGGCCAAGGTGGTGATCAGATCGGCGCGGTGGGTCAGGTGCCATGGCTGATCGGGGCGGCCGAGCGGCATGGTAAAGACCCCTGCCCCACGGCGGAAATCGCGCAAATGCACCGCTTGCGCGCGCGGGCTTGTGGCGGCAATCGCATCGGCCAGCCCAAGGGCCGTCAACACGCGCGAGCCATTGGGGCTGATTTGCAGCCCAGCGCCGACCTCGGTGATTTCTGGTGCCTGCTCCAGCACACGCACACTTGCACCACGTTGGGCCAGCGCCACGGCCGCGGCCAAGCCGCCGATCCCAGCGCCGATAATCGTGACCTCTTGGCCGATCAGCATGCTGCCCCCTGACACGACAAGGGGCATCCCCGGCGGGAATGCCCCAGTCTTTTGCTGTGCAATAGCGACATCACGCGCTTAGTCGTCGCGATGCACCTTTTCGCGCCGCTCGTGGCGCTCTTGCGCCTCGAGGCTCATGGTCGCGATCGGGCGGGCATCCAGACGCTTGAGCGAAATCGGCTCACCGGTCACTTCGCAATAGCCATACTCACCCTCTTCGATCCGGCGCAGCGCGGAGTCGATCTTGGCGATCAGCTTGCGTTGACGATCACGGGTGCGCAATTCCAGCGCGCGGTCGGTTTCCTCGCTCGCGCGGTCGGCGATATCGGGAATGTTGCGCGTGCCATCTTGCAAAGCCTCAACGGTCGTGCGGCTTTCCTCGAGCAGGTCATTTTTCCAGGTGATCAACTTGCGCCTGAAATATTCAAGTTGGCGCTCGTTCATGAATGGTTCGTCCTCGGCGGGACGGTAATCCTCGGGCAGAAAATTCTCGGCCTTCATAACGCTCCCCTCAGCGGAGACAGGGTCGTTTTGTCGGTCTGGCATAACGCGTCCCCGGCACCGTGCGGACCGATTACAAGACCAAAGCCCGCTTGTCACCTGTCTATTGAACACTGCGGCGTTCTCGCCAGTGCTTGGGCGCAACAGGCGCGGATTGGGGCCGAAATTGCCCTTTTATTACGCGGGATTGGCAGGTTTTCACGCTATAGTTGAAAATGCAAGGATCGCGGCGCGACCAGACCTTTCGCCCATCGCGCCTTCGGTTTACACCTATATGTGGATGCGAAGGAGAAGGCGATGCGCGCGGATTTCAATGGCAGTGACAGCTATGTGGCGACCCAGGATCTGACGATCGCGGTCAATGCGGCGGTGACGTTGGAGCGCCCGCTTTTGGTCAAGGGCGAGCCGGGAACGGGCAAGACCGAGTTGGCACGGCAGGTGGCCGCAGCACTCGACCTGCCGATCATCGAATGGCACATTAAATCGACCACGCGTGCCCAGCAGGGGCTTTATGAATACGACGCCGTCTCGCGCCTGCGCGACAGCCAGCTGGGCGATGCGCGGGTCAATGATGTGAAAAACTACATCCGCCAAGGCAAGCTCTGGCAGGCTTTCGCGCACAAGGGCAAATGCGTGCTTTTGATCGACGAGATCGACAAGGCCGATATCGAGTTTCCCAACGACCTGTTGCAGGAGTTGGACCGGATGGAGTTCTTCGTCTACGAGACAGGCGAGACCATCCGCGCCGAAACACGGCCCATCGTCATCATCACTTCCAACAATGAAAAAGAACTGCCCGACGCGTTTTTGCGCCGGTGTTTCTTTCATTATATCCGCTTTCCCGACATGGAGACGATGAAGGCCATCGTCGCGGTGCATTTTCCGCAGATCAAGGGCCAGTTGCTCAGCACGGCGCTGACGCAATTCTACGAGGTCCGCGACCAGCCGGGGCTGAAGAAAAAGCCCTCCACCTCCGAAGTGCTGGATTGGCTCAAGCTGTTGTTGGCCGAGGATCTGGCGCCCGAAGACCTCAGGCGCGATGGGGCATCGGCCTTGCCCAAGCTGCATGGGGCGCTTTTGAAAAACGAGCAAGATGTGGCCTTGTTCGAGCGTCTGGCCTTCATGGCACGCCGACCGCGCTAGGCAATTCATCGCCGCCTTGGCGGATGTGCGGAAATCACCTGTTTGTCGCCCCGATTCCTGCCATAATTCGCGGCGACCAATCGGTCAGGCAAGAACACCCGAGCAGGAACACCCAATGGCACGCATCGTCACGACCCCTTCCGTTCTGCGGGTGACTTTTTCGGGTGGTTCTGCAAGGTGATCGGGCCTGTGTCGGTGTTGCGTGCAACTTGGCTTTGTAGCTTTGCGTTGTTGCTGCTGACGGGATGCATGCCTGCGTCCCCGGGGCTGCGCGATGTGGCGAACCGCTCGGCCGCGCCTGAGGCGCTGCGGGTGATGCCACCGATGAACCAGTTCGGCGTGCCGCGCCCCTTGGCGCCGATGCGGTCGAATGCACAGATCGCGCAGGATTTTCTGGAGTTGAGCTTCATGATGGAATCGGGCCGCCCGATCGCGCAGCTGTCGCGATTCGAGGGGCCAGTGCGCATCACCGTCACGCCCGGCGCGCCGGCATCGCTCTTGGCTGATCTCGATCGGCTGATCGCGCGGCTGCGCCAAGAGGCGCGCATCGATATCCGCCGCGCGGCTTATGGCGAGGTGCCTGCGCATATCACCATCGAGACCTTGCCGCGCGCGCAGATGCAGCGCGTCGTGCCGCAGGCGGCCTGTTTCGTTGTGCCACGCGTGTCGAGCTGGTCGGAGTTTCGCCGCAATCGCAACAGCCGCATCATGGATTGGACCACCTTGGAGTCGCGCGAGCGTGTCGCGGTCTTTATTCCAAACGATGTCGCACCCCAAGAAATCCGCGACTGCCTGCATGAAGAGGTGGCCCAAGCGCTTGGGCCGTTGAACGATCTTTATCGCTTGGCCGATAGCGTGTTCAACGATGACAATTTCAACGCGGTCCTGACAGGCTTCGACATGCTTGTGTTGCGGGCCTATTATGATGCTGATCTGCGCTCGGGGATGACGCGCGCGCAGGTGGCCGCTGCCCTGCCCGCGATTTTGGCGCGCATCAACCCAGCGGCCCCGCAAGGGGGGGCTGGCGCGCCTACGGCAACGCCGCGCGCTTGGATCGAGGCGATTGAGACGGCACTGGGCCCCGGCACCCGCGAGGCCGCGCGCCCCGTCGCTGCCGCGCGCGCAGTCGAGATCGCGCAGCAATCCGGCCTGACGGATGCGCGTCTGGCGTTCAGCTATTTCGCCTTGGGGCGGCTCTCGCTTGCCGAGAATCCCGAACGCTCGGTCAATGCGTTCCTTGCCGCGCGCGATATCTATGACCGCATCGCGCCCGGACGTATCCACGCGGCCCATATCGATATGCAGCTGGCGGCATTCGCGCTGAGCACGGGCAGCTATGAGGATGCGCTCCGCTTGACGGGCGCGGCCATGCCCGCGACCACGCAGGGCGAAAACGCAGCGCTTTTGGCGACATTGCTGATGATCCGGGCCGAAGCCTTGGATGCGCTGGGCCGCACCTCGGAGGCGCAGCAGGTACGCCTCGACAGCCTCGGCTGGGGCCGCTATGGCTTTGGCACGAATGCGGAAGTGGGCGCGCGTCTGACCGAGATCGCGTCGCTGACACGCTGAAAAATCGCTGAATGGGCAAGTGACATGCTGAATTACATCGGGGCCACGCTTGGCATCTTGCTGGGTCTATGGCTGGCGCGCAGGCGTGGGGGCAATCGGCTCGACCTTTTGCATTACGCGACGATCTTCGGCATTGTCGGGTTCATCATCGGGGCATTCGCGATGCTTGTGATCCCCGCGCCGGGCTGACATCCTGCGGGCATCATGTTCCTGCCCTTCTTCCAAACCCTGCGCGATGCGCGCATCCCGGTCAGCTTGCGCGAATACCTCGCCTTTCTGGAGGGCATGGCCGCTGGGCTTGTGACTTATGATATCGATGGCTTCTACTATCTCGCGCGCACCGCGATGGTGAAGGATGAGCGCCATCTCGACCGTTTCGATCAATGCTTTGCCAAGGCATTTGCAGGGCTTGCCGAAATCACCCCCGAACAGGTGATGGAGGCGGTCGCGATCCCGCCTGAATGGCTGGAGAAACTGGCCGAAAAGCATTTGTCGGCTGAGGAACGCGCCCAGATCGCGGCGCTTGGCGGTTTCGACAAGCTCATGGAGACGCTGCGCGAACGGCTAGCCGAGCAAAAGGGGCGGCATCAGGGCGGCTCGAAATGGATCGGGACGGCCGGCACCTCGCCCTTCGGGGCCTATGGCTACAATCCCGAGGGGGTGCGGATCGGACAGGACGAAAGCCGCCATCGCCGCGCGGTCAAGGTGTGGGATAAGCGCGAATTCAAGGACTTCGCGGGCGATGTTGAACTTGGCACGCGCAATATCAAGGTGGCGTTGAAGCGGCTTCGCCAATGGGCGCGCGATGGTGCAGCCGAGGAATTGGACCTTGACGGCACGATCCGCGCCACCGCCGAGCAGGGCTGGCTGGATGTAAAGACCCGCCCCGAGCGGCGCAACGCGGTCAAGGTGATCTTGTTTCTCGATGTGGGCGGCTCGATGGACGACCATATCCGCGTGGTGGAAGAGTTGTTCTCGGCGGCGCGCGCCGAGTTCAAATATCTCGAACATTATTATTTCCACAATTGCCTGTACGAAAGCGTCTGGCGCGACAATCGCAGGCGCTGGACCGAAAAGATCCCGACGCAAGAGGTGATGAACACCTATGGATCTGATTACAAATGCATCTTCGTTGGCGACGCTGCCATGTCACCCTATGAGATCGCCTTTGCCGGTGGCGCGTCAGAGCATTGGAACGAAGAGGCCGGCCAAGTCTGGCTGACACGCGCCCGCGCGCAGTGGCCCAATCACCTGTGGATCAACCCCACACCCGAGCGGCTTTGGCCCCATACCCAGTCGATCGCGATGATTTCCGAGATTTTCGAAGGGAAAATGGTGCCGATGACGCTGGAGGGGATCACGCGCGGCATGCAAGGCTTGAGCAGATGAGCGCGCCGCGCGTTACCGCTTTGCGCTATTTGTGGACGCATCACCGCTGGGGCATGATCGGTTTTGGCGCGGCCTTGATGTTGGCGCTGCTTTTCGCGGTGCGCTTGACGGTTTTCACCATCTATTGGGCCGATCCCGCGCATCGCAACCAGCCCATCGCGGGCTGGATGACGCCGGGCTATATCGCGCGGTCCTATGATGTTGACGCCGCCGTGATCCGGGCGGCGCTGCCCATCACGCCGTCTGCGCGCAGCACATTGGCCGAAATTGCAGAGCGCAGCAGCATCCCCCTGCCCGTACTGCTGACCCATATCGAAGACGCGATCCGCGCGGCGGCCGCGCCGTGACCGAGACGGTCCTCGCCTTGGTGCCGAGCTATGGCCTGTTGCTGGTGGCGCTTGGCACTTTTTTCTCGTGTCTTGCGCTGCCTGTTCCCAGCTCGTTGATCATGCTCTCGGCGGGCGGGTTCGCCGCCGCCGGCGATCTGGTCTTGTGGCAGGTCGGGGCCACGGCGCTGATCGGCGCGATTGCGGGCGACCAAATGGGCTATCTGATCGGGCGGTATGCCGCGCAGCATCTGCGGGGGCGCGGTCTGTCTGCCCGCCGCGCGGCGCTGATGGCGCGCGCCGAGGCAAAGCTGCATGAAAACGCCGCCATGGCGGTGTTTTTCAGCCGCTGGCTGGTGTCGCCCTTGGGACCATATGTCAATTTCGCAGGCGGCGCGGCGCGGATCGATTGGCGGGGCTTCACCCGCGCAGGTGCCGCAGGCGAGGTGGTTTGGGTCACGCTTTACGTGGGCCTTGGGGCCGCGTTTGCCGATGATATCGTGGCGCTGGCCGATATGTTGGGCAATGCCTCTGGCTTGATCGCGGCAGGTGTTGTGGCGGGGGCGCTGGCGCTTTGGCTGCGTGCGGCGCTGCGCCACCGCAGCATTGCATAAGATCATCTGTTGCCACACCCGCCCGACCATCCCATATCCATCATATGTTGAAACTGACCCCCATCTTGTTGGCCATCGGCTATGCGCTGGTGATGTACCAATTCTCGGCCTGGCGCACCAAACGCGAGTTGGATGCGCGGTCGGCCGAATTGGCAGATCCGCAGATCCATGCGCTGGGCCTGCGCATGGCCGAAGCCTTGGGGGTGGAGCGTATTCGCGTGCATATCTACGAGGTCGAACCGGTGAACGGGTTGGCCGCACCAGATGGGCGGATTTTTCTGACGCGGGGCTTTTTCAACAAATATCGGGCGGGTGAGGTCACAGGCGAGGAATTGGCCAGCGTCATCGCCCATGAGTTGGGCCATGTCGCCTTGGGCCATGCGCGGCGGCGGATGATCGATTTCTCGGGACAAAACGCGATCCGCGTGGCGCTGGCCACTCTGTTGGGGCGCTTGGTGCCGGGCGTGGGCATTTGGATCGCCAATATGCTGGCCAGCATGCTGGCCGCGCGTCTGAGCCGCCAAGATGAATACGAGGCCGATGCCTATGCCGCTGCCCTTTTGACCAAGGCGGGGATCGGCACGGGGCCGCAGAAGTCTTTGTTTCTCAAACTTGAGGGGCTGACGGGCATGGGCGGGCGCGGCATGCCCGCTTGGCTGATGAGCCATCCCAAAACCGCCGATCGCGTGCGCGCGATCGAGGCGCTCGAGGCGCGCTGGGCCAAGGAATTACCGCAAGATTGAGGGCGGCGTAATCACCGCGGAAAACATGTGCCTTCCGCGCCCTAGCCCAAGGCCTTGGCCAGCCTCGACAGCTTGGCCCGCTTGAGCAGCGCGCGCAGGGTCATCGCGTCGCCTGATAAGCGCATAGCGGTCGCATGCACCCCCGCCACCACCGCGCCAAGCCGGTCGGGATGGGCCAGCCAAAGCTGGTAGAGTGCCGCATCGGGATGGAGCGCCGCCACCCCGTGCCCTGCCAATTCGCGCGCGGGGAAATCACGCAAGTTCAAGGTCATGATCGCATCTGCGCGCGAGGTGATGGCGGTGGCCAGCACATGGATATCGCCACCATCGGGCAACCAAAGACGCCCCTCGAGCGCGTGATCGGCTGGCTGGTTGGCATTGGGAAAATCCACGGCCAAGCCCGCGATTTCACCACGCGCAAAGGTGGCATCGACCGCGCCGCCATGGCGCGCGGCGGTGCGCGCCCATTCTTCCAACAGCCGGTCGGACCAAAGCGGCGTGATCAAATCCGCCCGCGCCACGCCCAGCACGATTTCACGCAGGACCGTGGGGTACAATACGCAAGCGTCGATCACGACCCTCATGGCATCAAGCGAAATGCGACCGCCTTGAGATAGCCCGTATCGGTCAGCGCCGGGTGCTGGGGGTGATCGGGCCCGGCAAAGCCCGTGTAGATCAGCCGCGGCTCGCGCCCGGCCCGCCCGATCCCGCGCAAACAAGCGGCACGAAACTTGGGCAGCTCAGCGGCATGGCTGCATGAACACAGCATCAACACCCCACCCTCGGCCACCAAGGGCGCGGCGAGCTTGGCGATCCGCTCATAGGCGCGCAAACCAGCCTCGATCGCCTGTTTGGATGGCGCAAAGGCGGGCGGATCACAGATCACCAGATCGAAACGCGCGCCTTCTTCGGCCAAGGCCTCGAGTGTGGCGAAGGCGTCGCCTTGGCGCGTGGCGAAGCGATCGGCCATCTCGGCAGCTGCTGCACCGGCCTCGGCCAATGCCAGCGCCGGGGCGGAGGCGTCGACCGCAAGCGCATGGGCAGCGCCCGCAGCCAAGCTTGCCAGACCAAACCCGCCGACATGGGAAAACACATCAAGCACCCGCGCATTGCGCGACAGCCGGGCGGCAAAGGCGTGATTGTCGCGCTGATCGAAGAAAAGGCCGGTTTTCTGACCCGCCATGACATCGGCCATGTAGATGGCCCCGTTCATCGGCACGGGAATGGGTGCGCTGGGTGCTTGGCCGAACAAAACCTCGGTCACTTCGGGCAGCCCCTCGGCCAAACGCGCGCGCGATGTGCCGTTCTTGATCAGATTGGTGCAGCCCGTGGCGTCCCGCAGGGCTGCGACGATGGCGGCTTCGCGCTCTTCCAGCCAAATGGCGTTGGGCTGCATCACCAGCGTATCGCCAAAACGATCCACGATCAGACCGGGCAAGCCATCGCCCTCGGCATGGATCAGCCGATAAAAGGGCGCATCATAAAGCTTGCCCCGCAAGGCCACCGCGGCTTGGATGCGTGCGGCCAACCATGTTTGATCGATCACCGCCGCCGGGTCGCGATCCAACAGGCGCAGGCCGATCTTGCCCTCGACAGTGGCGACCCCAAGGCCAAGCGGCTGACGCTCGGCATCTTCGAGCACGGCCAGCGCACCCGCAGGGATGGCGCGCGCGCGCCTGTCCAAGACGAGATCATCACCCCATGCCCAAGGATGGCCATGGCGGATGCGTTTGGCGTCGGCCTTGGGCTTGAGACGCAGGATGGGAAAAGATGTAAGGGCCGCTGTCATGCGTCCCCTCTATCTTGATGCTGCTGCGAGCGGAAGACCAGTTCGTGATCTGCGCGGTCACCAAAACATCCGGCCGGGCGGGCGCGAATTCCGCCAGCGCCCATTGCTGGAGGTGCTGGGTGATGCGCACCGCTTGCGTGATACCGCGCGCCTCGGCGGCGATGGCTTGTTGGCCGCCCAGCGCGGCAAAGGTCAAATCAACCGCGCGCGGGCCGGACAAGATCTCGCCGGTTTCGGCATGTACCACGGTCAAGACGAATTCGATCTCATGCTCGCCGCCGATCGTGTAGCGCGCGCGCTCGGTCACGGCATGGAAACGGGTCATATCCATCGTCACGATAACCGGCGTCGCGGCGCCTTCGCGCGGGCGCATGACCGGCGACAAGGCGCGGTTCAAAAGCGCTTCGACCTGTGCATGGCGGTCGCCCAATGGCTCGCCGCGCCAAACGATGTCAGACATCGGCTTGATCGAATTGGCCTCAGACACTGTCAGGCTGCGCGGCACATTGATCGCGACCGACTGGATCGACCAATCATGCATCGGCACCTCGATCACGGGGCGCATGGTTTCCAGCGGTGCGTTACGCGACACATCGAAAGACGTAGCGCAAGCCGACAGCGTCATCGCGGCCGCCAAGATCAGGGCGGGGGTTGTGAACAAACGGATCATTGCCTGCCTCCTTCTTGCCGCGCAAAGCGGCCATTATGGGCGTTGGGTCGAAAAACATGTCACCCACAGCACGGGTCACGCCCTGACATTGCCCCCCACCCGCGGCGAAACCGCGACGCGCCGGGGACGGATCAAAGGAATTGCAGAGGTGATTTCCGGTCGGATTTGCGGCGAATTTTCGACAATTGCGCCGGGGGGCGGGCGATCCACTCAGCCTGCGGCACGCCGCGCAGCCGTCACGGGGGCCGTATCGGGGAGGTTGGTGACAGGTTCTTGCGCCGTGGCTTTCGCGTCCGTGTCGGGTAGTGCAGGCAGCCGCAAGGCCCGCCGCCCACCGATCTGGCCCAGCCGCCCATGAAACAACACCCGGCCCTGCCCATCCTCCAGCGCGACCTCATGCAGGTCAGCGAGCGAAAAGGGGATCAAATCCCCCACCGCAAGGCGCTCGACCTGCGCCAAGGGCTGGCTCAACCGCATCAAGACCACATCGAGGGAAAGGCGCAATTCCGCAAGCATCTGTTCGCGCGCGGCGATCCATGCCGGATCGGCCGCCTTGCCCTGTGGCCCCAGATCGGCCATCCCGGGCAGCACCACGCGCGGCATGGCCATGACGAAACGCGCCTGTCGCGTGACCCCGTCAAATCCGATCTCGCCTTGCAAAAGGGTGTAATCACCCTCGGGCAAGAGCAAGTTGATCTGGCCGCGATCATTGATCCGGCTGCCGTAGGCCATGCGCATGGGCCAATCGCGCCCGGTGATCGGCTGCCCCTCATGGGCAAAGGCGGTAAGGGCAAGGTCGATGAAATCACGCGTCAACGCCTCGTCGATCCGGGTCACGGGGCGGGGGGGCAAGGCGGCGGGTTCGACCCGGCCGGTCGTCTGCACCTCGACCAAGGCATCGACCATACCGGGCGAGAGGCCGATCAAGCCGCGCCTACCCTGCTCATCCTCAAGCGCTGCGACAAGCCCTTGTTCGGGCAAAGCGGCGATCACCGCATGCAACGGCTGTTGCGTCTCCACCCCGACTTGCCCAAGCACCAGCCCAAGCCCCTCGAACGGCATGGCCGCGCGGCGCAGCGCGCGCCCAAAGGCATGTGAGGTCGCACCATCCAACTCCGGTGCCGACGGGGCGACAGGCCGGTGCGCCGCGATCTTGCGGCGCAGGGCGGTATGCGCAAGCGACGGGGTCATATCCGGCTGTTTTCAAACCTGAAGGGGGTGCAACATGGCGCCAGCCTATCGCATGATAGGTTAACAAGCCGTCAAGCCGCGCGGCGCAACCGCAGGGGCAAACGCACCCGAAACCGCGTGCCTTGCTCAGAGGGTACATAACTCAGCCCGCCGCCCAGCCGGATCATGATCTCGCGGCTGATCGCCAGCCCCAAACCCGCCCCCGGTGCGCCGCGCGCGGTATCGGCACGGGCGAATTTCTCGAAGATCAACGCCTGTTGGCGGGTCGGAATCCCGCTGCCGTTATCGGCGAAATCCACCTGAATGCGGCCCGGCATCTGGCGCACGGACACCACCATTTCGGGATGGGCCGCATCGCAGTATTTCTGAGCATTGGAAATCAGATTGATGAAAACCTGCGTCAGGCGATCGGCATCGGTCCATAGCGTGACCGCCTCGCTGTCATGATCGCGGATGATCTTGAGCCGCCCTTCGCCATCTTGCGCACCCGCGATCCGCACGGCGCGTTCCAAAACGTCGGACAGCGCGGTCTCTCCCTCATGCAGCGTCACGCGCCCATGTTCGAGCACCGAAAGATCAAGCAAATCATCAAGGAGCCGCGTCAGGCGCAATGTCTCGTCATGGATGATCCGCGAGAACCGCGCGCGGGCTGCATCGTCGATCCCCTCATCTTGCATCAACAACTCGGAAAAGGCGCGGATCGAGGTCATGGGTGTGCGCAGCTCATGGCTGATCTGGCTGAGAAAGGCGTCTTTCTGGCGCGACAGCGCGGTGAGCTTTGCGTTGGCCTCCTGCAGGCGGGCGGCGGCTTGGGCGAGTTCTTCGGATTTTGTTTCAAGCTGGATGGAATATTCCATGATCTGGGCGGTTTCATCGGCCACGGCAAGCAGATCGCGCACCGACACACTGGCCCCGCCCACGATTTGGGCGACCATCGCATGTGCCGTTGCCGCCCCCACGGAACCGGCCAACTCACGTTCCAGCCGCTCGAGGAAATCGGGCGTAGGCTCGGGCACGCCACCCGTGCGGCCCTGCGCCTCGGCGGCGGTCTCGAACAACCGCCCTGCCCTGCCCGCGCCCAAGATGCGCTGTGCCATCACCAACAGATCATCAGCCGCCCCTGTCGCGCCCTGCCAGCCATAGAGCGGCTGGGAATGGTCGTACACATTGACGAATTGCGCGCCCTGCAACCGCTCTAGCGGGCTGGGAAAGGACATGAGCGAACCCAAGATGAACAGCAGCGTATTGACCCCGAGCGACAGCACCATCGCAGTCAAGAGCGGATCGGTCGCTTGAAGGCCCAAGGGGGTAGCGGGGCTGAGCCATGTCAGGCCGAAGGGACCATCGCTGAGGATGGCGGGCATCATGCCGCCTGTCTCGGCGATATTGGGGATCAGCAAGAGCCACACCCAGATCAGGAAACCCGCACCGATCCCAAGGGCCGCGCCGACGCGCGTGGCCCCACGCCACAAGATCCCGCCCAAGAGCGCAGGCAAGATCTGCGCCACGCCCAAAAAGGCGATGAGGCCAATATCGGCCAAGGCATCGGCCCCGCCCGACAAGCGGTAATAGCCATAGCCCAAGAACAAGACACCCGCGATCGACAAGCGCCGCGCGGTCAGCGCCACCCGGCGCATATCGCCCGACATCGGGTCATCATGGCGCGTCAAGCGGAGCCAGAAGGGCACGATAATATGGTTCGACAGCATCGTGGAGAGCGCCAATGCCGCCACGATCACCATCGAGGTCGCCGCTGAAAACCCGCCCAAAAAGACCAGCAAGGCCAAACCATCCTGCCCCAAGCCCAATGGCACGGTCAGCACGAAGAGATCGGGGTTGGCATCGCTTCCGAACATCTCAAGCCCGATAACGGCGATGGGCACCACGAAAAGGCTGATCAGCAACAGGTAAAGCGGAAAGGCCCAGCCTGCGGTCGCCAGATGCCGCTCATCTGTGTTCTCGACGACGAGCACCTGAAACATCCTCGGCAAGCACAAGATCGCGGCCCCCGCCAACACGGTCAGCCCCAGCCATCGCGCGCCGTTCCAAGCGGTGTTGTTGATCGGGCTGACTTCGATCCGGGCCAGCATATTGGCCGGCCCATCGGCAACGCCCCACACCACGAAAATACCGACCGCCAGAATGGCGGCCAGCTTGACGATCGCCTCGAGCGCGATGGCCGAAACAAGGCCCGGATGACGCTCATTGACATCAAGCGAGCGCGTACCGAAGACGATGGTGAAAAGCGCCAGCCCCGCCGCGACCCAGATCGCGGTCTGATCGGCATCGGGCGCACCCAAGGCACCGCCATCGGCGAAAACCGAAAACGACAGCGTCACCGACTGCAATTGCAGCGCGATATAGGGCGTGGCGCCGATCACCGACAACAGCGTCACCAGCGCCGCGACACCGCCGGATTTGCCATAGCGGCTGGAGATCATGTCAGCGATCGAGGTGATGCGCTGCGCCCGCCCGATGCGCACCATTTTGCGCAAAAGCCAGAACCAGCCGATGAACACCAGCGTCGGCCCGAGATAGATGGTCAAGAACTCCAACCCGTTGCGCACGGCCGAGCCGACGGCACCGTAGAAGGTCCAAGCCGTGGTATAGATCGACAGGCTGAGCGTGTAGGTAATGGGTGAATTCAGCCAACGCGCCTTGCCTTCGGTCGCGCGTTTCTCGGCGATGAAGGCCACGGCGAACAAGATCAGAACGTATAGGACGCAAACCGCGACAAGCCCATCGAAGCTGAGCATTATCGCTGCTCCGCGCGTGGTGGCGGCGGCGGTGTGACGTCGGCGGCATCTTTGCGGTCACTGCGCGTCAGCGACCATGACACAAAAGCCGTCAGCACGATCAAGCCGATCCAAATGACGAAGTAATAGACAAGCCAATTCGACAGATCGGCACCACCCAGCAGCGTCGCGTCACCCCGGATAAAGACCGGCGCAAATCCAAGCACCATGCCCAGGATCGGCAATAGTCTTGCGGCATCTTGCAGGCGGTTCTGGCGATACGTCCGCCGTCCCAGAAATAAGCGCCGCGCCATGACCCGCCCCCCGACCGCGCCTAGGCCCGATCGCCCGTCGCGCGCGCTTGTGCCAAGCGCGCGACGGTGGCCAAGAGATCGGCATTGGAAAAGGGTTTCGTCAGATAGGCATCTGCCCCCATCTCAAAGGCCGCCTCTTGATCGCGGGCTTGGCCCTTGGCGGTCAACATCAAGACGGGAAGCTGGGCCGTTTCGGCACCATCACGCAGCGCGCGCAGGATCTCAAAGCCTGACAAGCCCGGCAACATGATGTCGAGAATGACCATGTCGGGCTTTGTGCGTGTCACGGCCTCGATGGCGGTTGCGCCGTTGCCATGGCCCTGCACTTCCCAGCCGGCCCGGCTGAGAATGAAACCGATGGCTTCGCGAATATTCCCCTCATCCTCGATCAACAAGATACGCCCGCCCATGGCTTTCCTCCCTTTGCCTTGGGTGCGACGACTTTGCCGCCTCTCAGCGCTTTAGGCAATGCCCCGCACACTGCTGGCCAAGACAGCGCGTCAAGCCGGTGCACGGGGATGCGCGACAGATCATGCCTAGCCGCCAAGTGGGCGCTGCGTGAACACAGGCCCGCATCGTTGCGCAGGCAGCAAACCTTGTCCTGAAACAGCTGAACTTTGCGGCGTCTCATCACATTTGGGAGCAGCGACCATGACAGCCAGATCCGCCTTTTTGCGAAAGCGACAAGACGGGACGTGCTAAATACCACCCACACCCAATGGCATTAATTACAATCTTTCGCGTGAAATAAGTTTATTTCGTATTTGCCTTTGCAAATCGCCTTATAAAATTACCTTTGTCGCGCACCCTTTATTTTGCCATTCGTTTTTTATATCATTGCAAAAGACACGGGTGTTAATTTCGAGATCCCATAAAGCGATAGAAAAAAGCGGTTTACTGAGAGCGCTGGTAACACAGACGTCGGGGCAAAATGAAATCTGAGACCGTCATTAAAATCGCTACACCTTCGGCACCCAGCAATCCGCAGCCCATGACAAGCTTCATCATCGGTGAGTCAGCGAAAATGCTGGAACTCAAGAGCCTTGTCAAAGTCGTGGGGCCGTCGCTCGCGCCGGTGATGTTAACCGGAGAAACGGGCGTCGGCAAAGATGTCGTCGCGCAAGATATCCACCGTCAAAGCCTGCGAAGCGGCCCGTTTGTTGCAATCAACTGTGCCGCTATTCCTGCAGAACTTTTGGAATCCGAGTTGTTCGGTTACGAAAAAGGCGCGTTCACAGGCGCCGATCGCGCCCGTATGGGCCGGTTTGAAATGTCGAACGGCGGAACGCTCTTTCTCGATGAGATCGGCGATATGCCTCTGGCGCTTCAGTCGAAACTGCTGCGGACACTCGAGAACCACTGCATCCAAAGGATCGGGGGAAACCGTGAGATCAAGCTGGATCTGCGGCTGATCTGTGCAACACATCAGAACGTTGAACAGATGGTTGAGGATGGGCGGTTTCGAGCGGACCTTTATTACAGGCTGGCGACTTTCCCGATGAAGGTGCCACCACTGTCCGAGCGACGCGAGGACATCGTACTCCTGCTTGAGGTCATGATGGCCAGCTATCTTGAGCGACAGCCGGGCGCTGTGCCCCCGCGCTTCAGCCCGGCGGCTGTCGAAGCACTCAAAGGACATGACTGGCCGGGCAATGTCCGCGAACTGCGAAATGTTCTCGAACGCGCATTTGTCTTGTTTTCAGGCCGTGAGATATCTGGGCGTAACGTCATCGAGAACCTGTTGCGTTTGCGCCTGCCCGAGGCAAATTCGCAAGCCGAGAATGATGCGCTTTGGGAGGCGGCCGGTTCCTTTGACAGCGTGGCGCCACCTTTGCTTGAGGCGAGCAACGGCACTGCGCCGCCCAAGCCCGAGGATTTTCGAACCTGGTTTCGGCATAATGACGAAATCGATCTGCGTGGCTTCATCCGCGATGTCGAGGTCGTCTTGATCGAGGCGGCCCTCACGGCCAAAGACGGCCTTGTGAGCCATGCGGCCGATGCGCTGAAACTGCGCCGGACCACTTTGATCGAGAAGATGAAGAAGTTGATGATTGAACGGCCGAGCTTGGACTGAGCGCGGCCTTTTCAATCATTCGCATTGTTCCATGCATCAAGCATTGAGGTGAGATAATTGCCCGTGCTCTTGAGCTGGGTCACGATGGTTTCCATCGCGCCGAACTTGACCATATAGCGGTCGGTGATCCGGGTTTCGCTGAGGGCAAGATCTTCCAACGACTCTTCTTTTTCGCGCATATCGGTCTCGAAGCGGCTTGTGCGCAGGGCAATGTCACCACCTGCTGCAATGCTTTGTGCAACGAAATCGCGGACACGATCGATCAGGCTTTCACCGAAATAGACCGTCGCGCTCATCGGGCTGCTATCGGTCACGCGCAAGCTTACCCCGGCGAAATCGCCAGTGATCTTGTAGAACGCAGGCACACCGTCATCATCAGTGCGCGCAATCAGCGCCTCACCATTGAGCGATGCGGTGCCATCCGAATTGTATTCGAAAGCATATGCACCCGTCGGCGGCGCGGCATAGCTTGCCAGCGCAACGCTCACCCCCTCGGACGAGGTCTGGTTCAACGATTGAAACACTGCGCGGTATTGGGCGGGGTTGCTGGCCATAGCGGCTTGAAAAACCTCGCTATCAAGCGAGAGAGAGCCGTCACGCTCAGTCCGCACACCAAGGTTTGACAGATAGACAGCGTCATCTCCAAAGCCTTCTAGCGGTGTCGTGGTCAAGGCCGCAAAGCTGCGCTTGAGGGCCGCCACCGTTGGGTCCGAGACAAGCGGCCCGCTGCTTGCGCCGTTGATCCCGCGCTTGGATGCCTCGCGCAACATTGCCGCGGTGGTATTGAGCGCATCGACAAAGGCGCGCATCTCGGCCTCGGCAAGATCGGGATCTTCGATCGCCACGACTGTCACCGGGCTTGCGGTTATTGCCGTCAGCGACAGGGTCAGCCCCGGCAAAAGGTCGTCGATGGTGTTCGAACTGCGGGTGACCGCGATGCGATCGACACTGAGCGCTGCATCGCTTGCCGCGACGATCTGGTTGGAGCCATCTGTCGTGTCGAAATCATCAAGTGGATCGCTTGCCGTGATCCGTATCGCACTCGCGGCCCCGGTATCGGTCAAGACGGCCAGTGAAAACTTTCCATTACCCTTGGCGATGACCTGCGCCGTAACACCGGTCACTGCCGATAGTTTGGCAGCAAGATCATCAAGCCCGGTCTCGGCGCCCGAGAGCGTGATCGTGACCGCAGACTGCGCTGATGACGCTGAAAAAGTTCCGGTATCCCAGCTTCCAAAATCTATCGTCAAGCTGCCAGCCCCGAGGGTAGCATCGGCACTATCAAACCCGGTAAATTCAAGCACCTGCCCCTGTGCAAGTGCTGTAACCTTGACCGATGCGGTGCGGTTTTCCAGCGCGTCGATATCCGAGATCTCGACCCCCACCGCCGTGGAGGAAGAGGCGACGTCGAAGGCAAGACCGGCAGACTCCACCGAGAGCGCGCTGCGCAATGTTTCCATGCCCGCCTGCAATTTGCCCATCTCGGAAATCGACAGCGCGATCTCTTCTTTCTGGGACGAAAGCTGGGCGCGCTTCGGCTCGATCTCGGCGGCTGTCAGGCTTTGCACCAGCTGGGTGATGTTCAGCCCCGAGCCCTGGCTATTCAGCGTGCTGAGATAATCTACCGCCATCCGCTGTTTTCCTTTTGCAGGCCTACATCCCTAAACGACACAGGGCGGTGCATTTTTACCGGCAAGCGCATGTCAATATTCGATCGAAATCTCGATCCGACGATTGCGCTCACGGCCCTCGGCGGTGTCATTGGTGTCCACGGGCTGTGTCTCGCCGAAGCTGACGGCCTGCATCCGGCCCGGTTGCACCAACCCTGTGGCTTCGATCGATTGCACAACGCTGGCAGAGCGCGCGGCGGCAAGATCCCAGTTGTCGCGGAACACACCGCTGATCGGCACATCATCTGTGTGGCCTGCCACGACGATGGTGCTTTCATCGTCCATCGCGGCAAAGGCGATGCGGCTCATGATATCGCGCGCGGCCGCCGTCAGATCGGCCGAGCCGGAGGGGAAAGCCCCGCCTGCACCAACCGTGACCACCACTTTGCCTTCAATCTGTTCGACCTCGACCAAGCCTTCGCCGAGCTCTTGACGGAGGGCGACGGTGAGCATGTCTTTCGCGATGGATGCGCGGTCTGCACTCTCTTGTGCCTCGGCTTGCTCTTGCTCAAGGCGCTCTAGCTCTGCTTGCCCAAGGCTGGTTTCAGGCTGACGGGCCGCCGCTGCCAGTTCCGCAAGCTGTTGTTCAAGCCCGCCGAACAAAACCTCGCTATCGGCTTTGCCGCTGGCTTGGCGTGCCTCGGCCAAGGCTTGAAGGGTTTCTTCAATCAAGCTGGGCAGGTCTTTTTGGGTTGTGTCGTCCGAGGGGAAGTTGATGACGACGTTCTCGCCCGCCATCTCGATCGACACTTCGCCAGACTGGATCGCCTGATCAAGCGCGCGGGCCAGCTCTGTCGCGTCAAGCGTGTCGGATTGCGCACCGGATTGCTCTTCGGGAACGCTTGCTTGTTCGCCGCCCGACCCTTCGGTGGTGCCGTCCTGACCGTCGTCGCCACCTTCGGGCGCAACGTCTTCGTTGGTTTCGACCTCAAGCTCGGGCCGCTCCAGTTCAGTGGTCTGTTGGGTCATTTCATTGGTCACGGATGGGCTCGGCGATGGGCTGAATTCCATCGAAATGACCGTCGTTCCCTTGGGCTGTTCCACGACAGGAATAACGCGCTGCACGCCGAAGGCGTTTTGTAGCGAGCCGGAAATCTGCTTGAACTTCGGCGTGTTGAACTCAGCAAAGGAAAGGATGAGCACGAAGAACGCCATCAACAGCGTTGCCATATCGGCAAAAGTCGCCATCCATGCAGGCGCACCCGGGGGCGGGCATTTCGGGCATTCCTCTTCTTCCGGTTCTTCAACCGCGGCGATTGCTTCAGCCATGCTTCAAATCCCTATGCGCCGCCAACCCCGATCTCAGGCTGCGTCCAGCTTTGCCTGCATCTTTGGCGGTAGGTTCGCCGCCATCTGATCTTGGATATTGCGCGGGCTTTCACTGCGGGCGATCCCACGAAGCCCCGTGATCACCATTTCGCGGTAGCGCACCTCATAGGCGGTGAAATTCTCAAGCTTTGTCAGCATCGGCATGAAAAGCACGTTGGCGATGAACGCGCCATATAGCGTCGTCAACAAGGCCACCGCCATCGCGGGACCAATCGCTTTCGGGTCGGCCATGTTGCCCAACATGAGCACCAGACCGATCAAAGTGCCGATCATTCCCATCGCCGGCCCGATATCGATCCACGCCTTGACGCAGCCTTGATTGGCCTCGTGGCGGGCCTTCATCGCCTTGATCTCTTGGTTCAGCTGGCTGACGAGCTTGTTCTCATCAGCCCCATCCACCAGCATCTGCAAACCCTTTTCAAAGAATTTGTCGGGAACCTGCTGCCCTTCAAGCGCCATCATGCCATCTTTGCGTGCGACAGCGGCAAGCTCGACCATGCGCGTGATGAGTTGGTCCATCTTCTTGATCGGCGGCAAGAAGGCCTTGGCCATTGCTCCAAAGCTGCCGAGGTAGGTGCCGAGCGGAGCCGTGTACATCGCCGCAAAGAATGTTCCGCCAAAAACGATCAGAATGGACGGAATATCAATAAACGGCCCAATACCCCCACCGGAAATCATGGCGCCGACGATCATGCCAATTGCCCCAATGAGGCCAATCAATGAACCGAGTTCCATTCAGCATACCCTTTTGCAACGACGTGGGACTACCACGCTCTTTTCAAGAACCGTACCATCTGGCGCAATAATCCCGCGTATTTTAAGTTTTTTTTAGAAAGTTCGCCTCCACCTGCGATCAGTTAGGTCGAAAGGCCTGATTGACCCACCTAGGCGGTTCTGGAACAATTATCTACGCTACTGAGGGGCGATTCTATGTTTAAAGGTATCATCAGCCGGTTTTGGACTGCAGCGATCATTACATTGATGGCAGCTCCGCCCACCTCGGCACAGTATTATGAGCGCGAGCATCTTGTAAAGGATCTCTCTCTTCGCATTGAATGGCTGCGGTGTAGTGTTGGCCAGCGTTGGGATGAGGAACAAAAAACCTGCTGGGGTGATGCCGTTCGGCTCAACCACGAAGAAATTGCGGAAGTCATTGAGCAGGCAAATGCGCAACTCGGGGATGGCTGGCGCCTTCCTGATCTTGCGGAACTCGAAAGCCTTGTTTGCGCGGAATGTGAACCACCAAGGATTGACTCGGAGCTATTTCCGAACACCATGTCGGAGCCGTACTGGACCGGCGAAAAGAATTTTTGGTCACCAAAGAATTTCTGGACCGTGAGTTTCATGACCGGGGATCGTTATGGTCGGTTTTTTCCGTCCCAACGCATGATGGTGCGCCTCGTGCGCGATAGCTCTTCGGCAGGATGATCATGAGACCCACGATGTTGGACTGTTACAAAGAGGCGCGGAGAATACCCATTGTTGGGGTGACGCAATCAAACGGCGGCCTGAAGCCGCGTAAAGCAAGGTAATTCGATATGGCGGGAAGCACATCGACCGCATTGGTGCCCGTTTCGCGCAACGAAGTTGCCATCGCGCGCAAGAACACGTCGATCTCCGATCCGCTTCGGCTGGTGCGGGACGATGTCCACCTGCATGATCGTGAAGAGGTGCGAAAGTACCTGCCCGACATCCTGGGTCGCGCGCTTGCCCGGATGTGGATTGACCAGTCCTTTGGCCATTCATTCGCGACAGACCCGAAAAAGACCCTTGAACAAGCAGGGGTGTTTTTGCCCGATAATATGGCGATCGAACTCGACAAAGGGTCGAAGGACAGACCCAAGATCATCGTATTCGAAAGCCAGCCCAATTCGAAGTTTCGGATACGGGTGCTCTATCTCCAACTCGTGATGATGGCCGGGAAATGATGCGGCATGCTGCTGCGATCATGGTATTTTTTCTGACAGCTGGCGCCAGTGCGGCACAGACGCTTGACGAAGACGCGCGCTTTGACGCGGCGACAAACGCGGTGCGCGACCGTGACTTCCGTTTGGCTGTCGCGCTTTTCGAACCCCTCGCTGAGGCCGATGTGCCGGACGCGCAATTCAATCTCGCCGTGTTGTTGCGCGAGGGCCGTGGCCGGCCGCAGAACCATGTCGAAGCCCTGTATTGGAGCGCGCTTGCGCTGCTTTCAGACGGCACATATGCGCAAGACATGGTGACGGAACTCTTGGAAAGGTTGCCACTCGGCGCGCGCCAAGCGGTCATGTCACGTTTGCTCGATCGCCTGACGGCGCAGGCCGCCGCCGGAGAGCCGGATGCGCCGCGCAAGCTGGCACGGGTTTATGCGGAGTTGATGCCCGAGCCCGATGCGCGTCTGGCATATATTTGGTTTTCGATCTGCTATGCTTTGGGTGACAATCGGTGCGGCGAAGGCCGTGAGGAAATGGCAGAGGGCATTGACCCGGAAGATCTGATCGATGTGCAAATCGAAGCAGGTGAGCGCTTTGCCAGCCTTCCGTATGCAACAATGCAAGAAGCTGGCAACGGGTCAGGCACCACGCAAATTCCGTAAATCTCTTATACTTGGACAATCTGCGTGTCGCATATCGAATGCACCGCTTGCGTGTGTGGCGAAAGTGTAGATGCAAGCGGCGCGTCACACACTGCGAAACATTCTCGAACAATTGAAGCGGTTTTGGTGCGGCGCCATCAGCGATGACCCCACCCCAAATCACACATAAGCCATGATCTGTCTGAAAACGGCAAAAGAGCCGCCCGAAGGCAGCAAGAAGTAAGACCAAAATTGGGCCAGAGCAGCCCCAACTTGCTTTACGCAAGGCACCTTTAGCCTTGGATCATTTCCTTCAAATGAAGCGAAAAGCCTGAAAGCATGCTTCCGCGCATTTGTAAGATCTGTTCCATTTCGGCAATTTGCCCCTGCACTTGAACCATTTTCACCTTTTCATCCGGACCCATGTCCATCTCTGAAAGGCGTGGAAACCCCTCTTCAACAAGCTTTACAAGCGCGTTGACGGCCGGGACCAATTCAGCCGGATCACCCATATGCGCTGTGATCGCCTTCAAGCGTGTTTCAAACGCCGCAAGGGTCTCAAGGGCCGTGGGTTGGCCATGGTTCAAGTCGTTACTCATGAAAAGTTCATTCCCGCGACGCGATAAAACTTTCCATGAGCTTCTCGGCAACCTTGTCGAGATCGACAGGGTAAGCACCGCGCGAAATTGCTTCTTTGATCTTACCCACCGCTTCAAGATCGATGGGTGGGAATTTCGCAAGTTCCGCAACCATGGACTTGGCGCCGATGACATTCACATCAGCCTCCGCGCTCACGGGGGTCGATGTCGCCACTTGTGGTGGCTTTGCTTGTGATGCCGAAGTGCCGCTTTGCGACCCCCCGACTGGGACTTTCGGTCTTGCCGAATTATTGATGAAATCAATCATGACAGCCTCCTGACATGTCTACTAACGACGCAGGTTCAGTTCATGTTAGGGGAAACGACAATTTTTTTTCCATCGCTCACGATCCCATTCAACGTTTTGCGCGAACGGGGGTTTCGGACCTCGATGAAATCGCCGATTTGCCCGTCTTCAAGGGCGACCCCGGCCATAGATATAACCATCTCACCCGATACTGACTCGATCACAACCGGATCGCCCTCGCGTACGGCCCAATCCATCTCGAGATGGCGCTCGCGCACAGGAACACCTGCACTCAGCGTTTGAACCATCCTGCGCCCCACCAAGGGTGCAATCTCAGAAAACGTCCCCGCCGAAGGTGCGCGTTCCATCTCCACGAACTCGAGTTTATCTGCCGTGATCACTTCGTCACGCCGGACTGAATGGCGAAATACCACCACTGTCGTCGTCTCGCCACCGGTTTCGCGCGCACCAAAGCTGAAACCCTCAGGCACTTGCGCCGAGGTGCGGACGACGATTGACCATGGGATTTGGCCCGGACAGGCCACATCGACGGCGTCCCAACGGCCTTCACGCCGCGGCGCGATAGAAAGCTCCACCTCGCATGGGTAGTAGCGGCGTTGATCCGCCAAGATGGGAATGCCCTCTTGGCCATTCTCAACAAGAGCCGCCAAGACAACTGTCGCGATCTCTTCGCCTGTCAGCGGTGCGGGCTGATCTGCTTGCGCAGGCCCGTTGAGCAGAAGGATCAGACAGACTGCAAACATCCCCCGGGTCATTGCGCCTGCTCCATAAAGCGGACCTGCATGCCAGCCAGTGATTGTGCCGAGCGGTTCCGATCGATGGGGCGCAGCACTGCGGAATGATCAGCAAGCCTATCGATTTCAAAAAGGATATAGGGTGTCGCTTCGCCCTCTGAGAATGCGAGATGATGGCGGGTCAGACCGTCTTTTGATCCAAAAGGCAGCGTGAGGCGGTCGCCCGAAAGCGCCAAGGTACCTTCAAGCGGACGACAGGCGTAGGTATCGATCATGCTTTCGATATGCGCGTCGATCCCGACCAGCAGCTTTTCGGTGATGGTCGTGCGATCGCGCGCGGCCAAAACATTCAGTGCCCGAAGCGGCAGGTTCGCACCCAGCCGGACGGCTTGCTCAAAGAGGCTATGTGCGCGGATTGCATTCGTGTCGGTGTCGATAAGCCGTGACTCAAGAACGAGCAGAAGCGAATTCCGGCCCTGCATCCGCAATGCAATATCGGCACGGTAGGTCAGGGTGCCGGCGGGCGCGCGCTGGCTGACGGTCGTGCCGCTGGTGAGGGCGGCATAATCCATATCAAGCCCAACTTGGGCGCTGCGCCCGGGCATGGCCCCGGTATTATTGGATTGCGTCAGGCTGACGCTTGGCCGCGCCCCGATTGCCGCGTCGATGCGATCGCGTAGCTCTGGACCCAAAGTCTCGACCCAAGCTGGGGTCATTGGATCGATCTTGAGCCGCAAGGGATAGGTCATGATGTCGAGCTCGGATCTGCGGGCGCAGCTATCCACGATGGCCACTGGCGGATCACCCACGACAGCGCGCAGCTGAACGCGGTAAAATCCGCCTGACTCACCCTCCGACAGGATGCTGTAGTCGAGGATGCGCAATGCAGGCCGCAGAATAAGGCGATCGGACACCAAGATACCATTCGAAGTGGCGGAGTAGCCGTTAATATCGGCACCGCCCATAATCGCGGCCTCAATCAAAGCAGCCTCAAGCGCGCGCAAACGCGTTGTGGCGCGCCCCAACCCGCTTTCGGCAGCCTGCCCCGTCACCTCGACAGTCAAATTCTCGGCAGAAGCAGGCGTTCCGCCTGCACCGAGGCAGATCGACAACGCCAAAAATCCGATGAGAGCCCCGATGCGCATCTCCTCGCCCCTCAAGCTCCGCGCCGTGCGATCTTGAGCATCTGGTCGATCATATCGCGATCAACCTCGAGCAAGACCTCATAGGTGTCCGAACCCTTGGGTTGGATATGCACTGTGCGCGCACCACGCAGCATGCCCGTGACACTGCTGCGCATCGTGTCGCTTTGCAGAACCGCCTCACCGATTGTTGTGACCGCGTCGATGCGAACACCGTGGATTTGCTCGGTCAGGTTGCGCATGGCATCCATCCGCGCCACGCGAATGGCGTTAAGGCGACGGTGATTAAGGTTATTGCCCGGCTGCGCCGAAACCACCGCATAGCCCATGCCGCGGATTGACGGCACTTCGATGCGTACCCGATCGAGGTTGTCGAGCACCTGTTCAACGGTCGCAAGCTCACGGGTTGTGACAGCGGCGTTGGACGGAGGCGTCGGCGCGGTCGACATCGCACCGGGTCCGGGGCCTTGTTGGCCAGAGACCGATTGGCCTGTGAACCGTTGGATCGTGTCGCATGACGCAAGCGTCAGAACCGATACGACAATGACCATGTGGGCCATCAACGGCCGAGAAAACAAAGTCACGAATAGGGCCTCCTGTCGCGAATATGAGGATCATGGACCGAGCATTGCACCCAGCCGCAGATTGCCCTGAGGGGTTTGCACAGATCATGCCATCCCACGCAGAGCCCCAACGAAATCCTGTTGGCACGACTTTTGCTTTGTATGAGCAGCACGCAGGTAAACGCGAAAGGCTTGCCCCGCATGAAAACCGCACCGATCCAGGAGAACGCAGTTAAAACCGCGATTTTCCGCTTTGGACAACCGGATCAAAGTCAGCCTTTTGACGCGGAGTCCGTGTCATGGATCTGACATCGCCTGCCCGTTTGTTGACGGGTGCACGCGATGCGCTGGGCGGTTCGGTATTGCCGATCGGTATTCTTGTTCTGGTCGCAATGATGGTTCTGCCATTGCCGGTCTTCCTGCTCGACAGTTTCTTTGTGCTGAACATTCTTTTGTCGCTTCTGATCTTGATGGTCACGATGCACACCTATCGGCCGCTCGATTTCTCGTCATTTCCAAACCTGTTGCTGATCGCCACGGTTTTGCGGCTTTCCTTGAACGTGGCCTCGACCCGGATCGTTCTCAGCGAGGGCCATACCGGCCCCGACGCTGCCGGCCAGATCATCAAGGCTTTCGGAGAATTCGTGGTCGCGGGCAATTACGCGGTCGGTATCTTCGTCTTTATCATCCTGACCATCATCAACCTCGTCGTGATCACCAAAGGTGCCGGCCGCGTGTCCGAGGTTGCCGCCCGCTTTACCCTTGACGCCATGCCGGGCAAGCAGATGGCGATCGACGCCGATCTGAACGCCGGGGTCTTGAGCGCAGAGGAGGCCACGATCCGGCGGCGCGAAGTCGCGGAAGAGGCTGATTTCTACGGCTCGATGGACGGCGCCTCGAAATTCGTCAAAGGCGATGCGATCGCCGGTATCTTGATTTTGGCAATCAATATCGTCGGTGGCCTGATCATCGGGATCATGCAGCACAATATGGCCATCGCCGATGCTGCGCAGGCCTATATCCTCTTGTCGATCGGGGATGGTCTTGTGGCACAGATCCCCTCTTTGCTGCTGTCGATTGCAACCGCCATTATCGTGACCCGGGTGTCATCCAAGAGCAATATGGCCCAGCACATCTCGCGGCAGGTCCATCTGTCGCGTGCTTGGATCCCCACCGCAGCCGTGCTTGGCGTTTTGGGTCTGGTGCCCGGCATGCCGAACGAGCTGTTTTTGATGTTCGCTGCTGGCGCTTCGGCGGCGGCGTTTTTCGCTTTGCGCTCCGAAACCGATGATGCGGAGGAAGCCGAAAGCGAAGAAGACGCCGCGGCGCCGCTTTCAGGGGACATCGTCACGCTTGAGGATGTCACAGATTATTCACCGGTGTCTTTGCAACTGGGCTATGGGCTGATCTCACTGGTCGATGAGGACAAGGCCGGACCGCTCGTCTCGCGCATCACCTCGATCCGGCGCGAAGTTTCAAAATCGTTGGGTTTTGTCGTGCCAAGCGTGCGTATCCGCGACGATCTTGCGCTGCCACCAAACCAATACCGTATCCGCATCGGGCATACGATCGTCGGCGAAGATACTGTCTATCCCGACCGCAAGCTTGCCTTGCCCGGCGAAGGCTCAACCATCGACCTTGACGGGATCAAGGTGCGCGATCCCTCTTTCGGTGTTGAAGCGATCTGGATCCGGCCCGCGCAGCAAACACAGGCAGAGGCCAATGATTATGTGGTGATCGAGCCGATCTCGGTCATTGCGACCCATATGAGCCAGTTGTTGACGAAACACGCCGCAGACCTGATCGGCCAAGATGACGTTCAGGCCATGCTCGACAATCTGGCCAAGCGTAATCCGCAGCTTGTGCAATCCATCGTGCCGAAACTGGTGCCCTTGCATGTGCTGACCGAAGTTTTGCGGCTTTTGCTTGTCGAACGCATCCCCATCGCCGATCTGCGCAAGATCCTCGAAGGGCTCTCCGGGCTTGTTCCCAATGTCAAAAGCCCCATCGCAATGTCCGAGGCCTTGCGCCCGAGCTTGGTGCCGCTTTTGATCCAACAACTGGCCTCGCTTGGTCAGACGATGCCGGTGATTACGCTGTCACCGGATTTCGAACAGCTCATGCTGCGCACCTTGCGTCAAAGCGGTGACGAGGGGCTGGTCCTGGATGGCGGCCTGGCCAAGACGCTGTTGCAATCGCTCAACGAGATCAGTGAGCGCCTCGTCAACGAAAACCGCCCGAGCATCATGGTCGTCGCCCCACCGATCCGCCGTCACTTGGCCGATTTCGTGCGCGCGCATGTCCCACAGGTGGTGATCCTCGGATTCACCGAGCTTCCTGAAAATCGTACCGTTGAAGTTGTGGCAACCATTGGTGATTTGAATGGCCTTCCGTCAGGCCAAAACCTTGAAAAAGCAGAGGTGAACTGACATGCCCACCGTAACCGTGTTGGCGCCTGATAGCGCCCTTGCAATGGATGAAGTCATTCGGCAGCTCGGCGATAACGCATACATCGTCGCCACGCATACGCGCGATGGGCAAGTCGAAATTTTGGCGACAAATGAGCCGACACAGATCCAGCCACAGCGCAAACGCACGACCAGTGTCAGTTTTGCTGATGCAATCTCTGAGCAGCTCACACAGGCAGGCGGAGCAACTTCGCTCATGCAACATCTGCGCATGAATGGACAAGACCTCCAGCAGGCTGACCCCGATCTGGGGCCTGCCCATAGCGCCACTATCGTCACCATGCCACAAAGCCGGAAGCAATCGACCGACGGCGCGCCGGTGGGCAATGGCGCGCCGGAAACAATCACGCACGCCAGCACCAGCACGCCGCTCGCGCATCAGCAATTCGAGGCCGCTGGCATCGCAGCTGCGCAGGCGCCCCAGCCACACATGGCGCATGCATCCCCCTCCCCCGCCGCTGGACCCGATGCTGCGCTGCGACCCCTGCTGCGTGAAATTGCCGACCGCTTGACCCAGCTTGAGGCAGCAATGGCACCGCAGCCGCAAGTCAACGAGCTATCCCACGATCCCTTTGAGAAAGCCGGTTTTTCGACGGAAATCATTCGTCGCCTTGCCCCAAGCCGGACAGATCCTCAAAGGAGGTCGCAGTTTGTTGATGCGATGACCAAAACATTGGTCGCGCCCGACCCGCTTGGCATTCTGCAAGCACCGATTGTGGTCGTTGTCGGGGCGAGCGGCGCGGGCAAGACGGTACTCGCTGGCAAGATCGCGGCACTCATGCTCGAGACTGAAACAACGCGCGAGGTCGAACTCATCTCGCTGTCCGAGACACCGACATTCGCCAATGCGCCATTGTCGATCTATGCGCGCATGCTTTCAATAGGTCATCAAAACTGGGCATTCGACCAGTTCGCGCCCAACCAAGCCCGACAGCCCAATGCCACACGGATTTTTGACACCAACCTTGATCCTGAAAAACTGGGTGAAATGATTGCCGAACTGCGCATGCATTTCGGACATGAAGATGTTGCGGTGATTATCGCGCTTCCCGTTGGGATTAGCCCTTCGCGCGCGCGCGCCCAGCTTATGCAATATGAAGACCTTGATCCAAAGATCGCTTTGACAAAGCTTGATGAATGCGAATTGTCGCCGCAAGAAGCATCTACTATATCTGAAAATGGCATACAAATCGCATGGCTTTCGGGGACATGCGCGCTGACCGAGACAATGGCGCCAGCGACCGAAGAGATGATGACTGAGTTCCTGAACGGGCTGCTTGCAGACCACAATTAACAGGCTCTAGGCACGGCTCGTGCGCGAAAGGAACCAAATGGCGCAGTCCATCGCAATCGCAAGCGGCAAAGGCGGGGTCGGCAAAACCAGTATTGCCGTGAACCTTGCACTTGTTTTGCGGCAACTCGGCTCGCGGGTGACGCTGCTTGATGCAGATTTTGGTATGGCCAATGCGCATATCCTAATGGGCCAAAACTTGCGCCCGCGTATCGACAAGTCGATGCTCGCAAATGGCACTGTCGATGATGCCCTTTCCACGAGCGCACATGGAGTAACGATTTTGTCGGGGGGATCTGCGGCGCTTGATCTTCTTGATCTGAAGAAGAATGAACGCCTGCAACTGATCCGAAATCTTGAATCTTTGAGCGACGAGACCGATTACCTGATCGTTGACACGCCTGCGGGCGCAAGTGATGCAACACTTGCTTTCGTCGCGGCGGCCGATCGCATTGTTCTTGTCGTGGTTGGCGAGCCCACAAGCTTCATGGATGCCTATACCATCGTGAAAGCAGCACATCTCGAACATGGGGTGCGCAGTTTTTCGGTCGTGGTGAATATGGCAAGTGATGGCCAAGAGGCCCGGCGCCATTTCGATCATTTCTTGGCAATTGCACTTCGGTTTCTCGATGTCGAGCTGACTTATCTGGGCCACCTGCCCATGTCTTTGCCATTGCGCCGCTCTGTCGTGGCCCGCCGCCCGCTGATGGCCAATCCCGCAGATGCCAAGGGCGTCGAGGCGGAGGCGTTTCGATCGATCGCGCAAAAACTGTTGAAGGCCCCCGCGAATAAATCCAGCGGGATTCGTTTCTTCTTGGATACCATGGAGAAAGAAAGCTGATGTTACGCGCCCATTATCCCGAACAACGGCCCTCGCCGCATGACTTGATCACTGATCAAATGGAACAAGTCCGCAAGATCGCTTACCATTTTCATGGTCGGGTGCGCGGCGCAGTTGAGGTCGAAGATCTTATTCAAGCAGGCTACATCGGCCTGGTGAACGCCGCGCAAAAATATGAGCGCCAAGAAGGCGCGACGTTTGCCGCCTATGCGGGGATCAAGATCCGAGGGTCCATCGCCGACCATTTGCGGCGCGCCTCGAACCTGTGCCGCACCACGATCATCAACCGCCAAAAGGTCAATCGCGCCACATTGGCATTGGAACGTCGCCTTCAGCGCCGCCCAACGTCGACCGAAATTGCCGAAGAGCTTGAAATGAGCGTCGATGAATACGAGCATTGGCGGCAAGCATTTCAGGCCAACACCCTGCAATCGATCGAAGAGGTCCATGACGAATTTTCTGTCTGGTTCTTCAGCGAAACGGGAAATCCTGAAGAGGAAATGAATAGGACGGAACTGCGCGCCGCCTTGCGCAAAGCACTCGAAAGCCTCAGCGAGCGAGAGGCGCTTGTGATCCAGCTCTATTATGTCGAAGAATGCAATATCTATGAAATTGCCGAGATTCTCGAAGTGACCACAGGCCGCATTTCGCAGATCAAGAAAGCCGCGATCACGACATTGCGCCACCGCTTGGCCGAGCTGACCGGCGACACGCAGGACTAAGGAAACGAAACATGGGGCTTGATCCCAGCGCATCACGTGAACGCCTGTCTTGCCTCCAGATGTTTTTGCAAAGTGCCGAGTTGCGCTTGATCGGGGCCGAGGCCCGGGCCGAGATCGAGATCAACTGTGAGCTGACAAATATCGCACGCAGCAATTGTCAGATCAGACTTATTCCGGTCGACATCATGGGGCGCGCAACAATTGGGCATGTTGAAATCCCCTTCAACCGACCGATCATGCGTGCCGAAATCTCGATTTCACGCGCAAGCTTTGATGTATTTCTTGAAAACCTGCGGGCCGAACCGGCCCGCCCCATTGCGATTGTCGTCGCGCTCGAGGACGAGATCGAAACCAATGGGCATGGCGATTTTCTTGTCCCATACCCCTCGCGGGTCGGTATCCTTGATTTGTCGTGGGTTTTCCCGCTGAAATAAAAAAACGGGGTGCCAAGCACACCCCGCCCTTAAATGAAAGAGCCCGATCAGCGCGTCAGCTTTTCAAGCATGTCCGCGTTTGCCTGAAGCAATTTCGCCGAGCCCGAGAATTGCTGCTGTGCACGCATCATGATCGTGAGTTCAGTGGTAAGGTCGACGTTTGAGGACTCTAGTTTACCAGAATTTATAGACCCAAACCCCTGAGACGACGCGATGCCGAGAACTACCGCGCCGGAATCGATTGTCTGCTCAAAGCGGCTCTGGCTCACATTGCGCAATCCCATCGGATTGGGGAAGGTCGCGATATTGATCTGACCAACAGGGACCATTTTTTCGCCATAGCTTGCAACAATCTTTCCATCGCGCCCTATCGAGACACCAGTTAGGTTAATCCCATCTTCACTGGGTACGATTTGCAATTCCTTCAGATCAGACAGTCCGCGTGCAAGGCCGCCCACGCCTGGAACGCCAAGCAGAAAAGAACCGTCGTTGCTACGGACGTAGCCATCAGCATCAAGGCTGAATTCACCGACTCGGGTAAAAGCCTCCGTGTCGCCTGCACGACCCTCGCCATTAGGTGGCGCCACGGCAAACATGCCGTTGCCCGCAATGCCGAGGTTCAGAACGCCTTCGCGTTCCATCAAGTTTCCCTGCGCCTGGCTGCGGCGCGTGCCTTCCACCATACTTCCAAGACCGGGGGAATTACGCGATGCAGATTCAGGTGTGCCGGAGCTGAAAAGATCGGCAAATGTGGTATCGCTCTTCTGGAACGCGGTCGAACTCGAGTTCGCCACGTTGTTGGAGATCACCCCCAACGCATGCATCGCGGTCGTCATACCGGATAAGACTGTTCCGTACATCTTGTTCACTCCATTCGTGAAACGATTCTGGCGTCTCTCTGCAGAGATCGTGCCAAGCAATCCCACGAAGTTCGTTTGAACGTCATTTTTTCGATGCTGTCTTTTTCGCGGCTCGCGCCGTGGGCTTTGAAGCGGCTTCTTCACTTGGCGCGACAAGCTCGGCTGACTTGGCTTCAATAAGCTTGCGAGCATCCTCTTCATGCACCTGAATGGTGGTCCCCGCGAAAAAGCGCATCCCATTGACCTCGGTTTCTTCAAGAATACGGACTTTGGTCCAGCTTTCACCGTCGGGTGCTGGTGCGGGGCCAGTCTCTCGATCTTCCATCGCCGCGTGTTCCAACGGGGCCGCCTGTGCCGCTTCTATACTCTTAGCTGCCTCCGGTTCGGCATCTTGGGCTGAGGCCAAAACAGGCTGCGCATGCAGCACGGCTTGCAAGCTGAGCAGCCGCTGTCGGACGATCCAACTTTGTGCAGCGATATTTCCCAGACGCGAGGCCTCGTCAGTTTCGCTCCTCAAACGTTGGCGCAACACGACAAGTGCGGCTTGTGGATCGAGGTCTTTGACCGAGTTTAGCCATAGCTTTCGCAGCTTCGTCAGCGGAGCTGACAAACGAGGCAAGATCGCTGGCTGGGCGGATTGCGGGGCACGCTGTGTCAATTTTTTTCCTCCGAATGATCAACTTGGCATCGCACTTGCAAAAACCGGTCCAAGACACGCTGCCCGCGTTGCGCGGAACTCGTAAGGGAAAATGGGAATGCAAGGGATCAAGTCACATCTTGGCGCACATGCAACGTCTTTGACACTGCGGGCGTCGCGCAATGATATCCTCGCGTCAAATATCGCGAACGCAGCGACCCCGAATTACAAGGCGCGCGACCTCGACTTCAAGGCCGAGTTTGATCGCCTTGAAGGGATGAAAGGCGATCTTGCCACGACCGATCCGCGGCATTTGCCGACGATGCAATCCCCGCGGCTCTCTGCGCTCCAATACCGCGTTCCGATCAACCCGTCGATGGACGGAAATACCGTCGAGATGTCGGTCGAACAGATGCAGTTCTCGGAAAACGTGCTGCGCTACCAGACCTCATTGAGCCTCATCAATCGCAAAATCTCCGGACTGACCTCCGCGATCAAGGGAGAGTGACTATGGCCGAAATTCGTAATGTCTTTGACATCGCCGCACGCGCCATGGGCGCGCAGCTGACACGCCTGAACACGGTCGCCTCCAATATCGCGAATGCGCAATCCGTCGCGACGCGCGAAGAAGATGCCTATCGCGCAATCAAGCCGATCTTCGCTGCAAGCTACGCTGCGAATTTCAGAAACTCAGGCCTTTCCACAGTGGATGTCGAGGGACTCTACGAGGTGGAAACAGCGCCACAAAAAATCTTTCAGCCCGATCATCCAAAAGCAAATGAAGATGGCTTCATTTTTGCAGCAGCGGTGAACACGGATGAGGAGCTGGTCGAGATGCTCGAAGCGTCGCGGCAATATGAAAACAACCTCGAAGTGGTTTCGACCCTGCGGTCCTTGATGGCACGCACGGCGAATATGGGCCGCTAAGAGACGTAGAGGGGACACTGCGATCATGACCAATCCGATCGATCAGAACACTCAGGCCATCTTTGACAAGCTGGGTATCTCAACACAGGCAAATCTTGCCGAGCGGGCAAGCAAAACCGAGCTTGGGCAAAAGGATTTCCTCAAGCTGATGACAGCGCAATTGCAAAATCAAGATCCGTTCGCGCCGATGGAAAACGGCGATTTCATCGCCCAGATGGCGCAATTTTCGACTGTCTCGGGTATCGAGCAGATGAACCAAGGGCTCAACGGGCTCGTCGACCAGATGCGTCAGATGCGGATCGCGACGGCCTCGAACCTTCTCGGCCACTCGGTGCTTGTGCCTGGCAACCTTGCCAGGGCTGACGCGGATGGTGAGATCCATGGCGTCATTGATCTTCCACAAGCCTCGTCTTCGACCCGCGTGAGCTTCAGCGACGCCGAGACGGGCGAGCTTTACCACACGCAGAATGTTGGCGCACAGGGCAAAGGCCTTGTCGGATTTAGCTGGCGCGACCTGCCGCCCGCCGTGATCGAAGGCCGTCGCGGAATCAAGATCGACGCGACGGTCAACATGGGTGAGGGCGAAGAGACGCTAGGCCCATCGGTCTATGCCAAGGTTCTGGCCGCCGCTGCCGGTAGCGCGTCCGCCGATGGCGTGATGCTCGACGTCCAAGACTACGGCGAAGTCACCGTGACCGACACCACCCGCTTCCGCTGACCCATTGCTCTGGCGCAAAGCGCCGCCCCGCCTGAAAGGAACGCTTCATGTCTTTCTATACCGCACTCACCGGCTTGAACGGCGCGCAGGCCGATATTTCGGCCACCTCGAACAACATCGCCAACGTGGGTACCACGGGCTTCAAACGGTCACGCGCGGAATTCGGCGATATCTTCGCCACCTCGCCGTTGCAGAACGCCTCATCCTCGATTGGTTCGGGTGCGATCCTCAAGGGCATCAAGCAGCAGTTCACACAAGGTAACATCGCCTCGTCGCTGAACGCGCTTGATCTTGCAATCTCGGGCCAAGGCTTTTTCTCGCTCAAGCCCTCACTGACTTCGACACAGACCGTCTTTACCCGCAACGGCTCGTTCAACGTCGACAATGACCGCTATGTCGTCGACAGCGCAGGTCAGTATTTGATGACCTATCCGGTCAACGCCGACGGCTCGGTTACCGCCAAGGATCTGGCAAGCGCAGTGCCGTTGCAGTTGCCGGTCACCTCGGGTGAACCCAATGCGACCTCGAACATCCAGCTTGGCGTCAACGTGCCGGCTGATGCGCCCGTGATCCCGAACCTGCCGGAATTCTCCGATGGCTACACCTTCGATCCCGATGATCCGAGCACCTATACCAATTCAACCTCGATCACGATCTTCGATGACCTCGGCAACCCGACCATCGCGACGATCTATTTCATCAAGACCCAGACCGCCTCAGCCGAGGATCCGACCAACAAATACGACACGCGTCTGGTCATCAATGGTACCGTGATCCAACCCGATCTCGTGAGTGCAGTCGATCAGTCAGGCAAGCAAGTCTTTGTCGACCGCTTTGGTAACCAGACCACAGAAGTACCCGACGACAACTACTTCCTCGAGGGCAAGGGCTCGCCGCTCTACAAACTCGACGATCTGAAGACACAAGTGCCTTCGCAGCCCGCATCGATCCGTGGCGAACAAAGCAGCTTCGACTTCGGTGAAGAAGGCGACAAGCTGGTCGAGATTGTGACTGACCCCCTGCTCTATCAAGCGACCCGCGATTCCGGGAAAACCGATAGCGACATATTCTGGGGACGGGATTTCTTGCTGGTGAACGTCGACGATGGGGATGCCCCCGTGTCCATCGATCTGCGCCCTGGCACCTATAATGCCACGCAACTTGCAGAAGAGGTCGAGCGCGCGATCAACGCCGCTTATGGCGACGACAAGAAATTCCAGATCATACAAAACGTCGATGATGAATTGACCATCGATCTGTTCAAAATGGGCGCCGATGGAACTCCGGTCGGGCTCGGCGACAACCGGATCTCCATCGATTTGCTGCAAGAGACGACCGTATCGCAGCTATCGGGCATCGATATCAACGGCGCTTCGCCTGATTTTACCAAAGATGAGTTCCTCGTTCACACGCAAGAGCGTATCAACGCGACTTTGAACGATTATATCTATGATAGCAACGGTACCATTGGCAGCGGAGCAACCACGCTGGGCGTTGATGGACGGATCTTTACCCGCGCCTCTGGGCAGGCCATCGATGAGCTGCATCCGCAATCGGCCATCATAGAGGTCAACCATTACACCGGAACCAATGAGGTCGGCGGCACCGCCGAGGCCAAGTATCTAGCCTATTCCTACTTCAACGACCGCCCAAGCCTGACAGTTTTTGACAGCAAGGCCGGTTTGGCTCAGCCGGCAGGCGGCAATAAGCTGTCCTATGACGCGACGCAAAACACGCTTTCCATCTATGTAAAGGCATCCGATTACAGTAACGCCAATTCTGCGGCGATCCAGCTTCAGGGCGCGAGCCTCGACAGCAAACTCAACGGCCGCGCGCTTCGTGTTCTTGATGCTGACGGCACAAGTGAGACCATCGGGGGGGTCACCTATGTCCAACTGAAAGTCGACACCTCAGGGCTCGCACTGTCGGACTCAAATTTCACGGACAATTCTGACATCAACTTGTTGTTCAACCCCTCATCCGATGTCGAAGCCTTCTTCGAGGGTGCCGAAAGCGGCACCGAAGGCGTGCTTACGACATTCAACAGTAAAAAGATAGTTTTGCGCGAGATTGGTTCCGCCGCATCACGCGAGACGACAGACACATCATTTAACAATGCATTCATAATCGACAGTGCGAAGAACAGTGGGGTGACCTCGGCGATCACGGCGCTGGGGCTGAATACCATGGTCCCTGATCCAACTTCGGTGTCGCTCAGTGTTGCAGGTGTTGTGACCGCAGGAGATGCCTACACGGTCACCCTCACGGTCGACCAAGCCACGCTCACTTTCACCTCGGCTGACATGGCCGCGTCACTGACTGCCGAAGCTGCTTTGGCCGCCGTTAAAACCGCTTTTGACGCTGTTGCCGACAAAAAGGGCTTCACCATGTCGGAGGCCGGCGTGATTTCACGCGCCGATGGTCGCAACTTTTCGATCACAGGCGGAATTGGCAGCGGTGACGTCTCGACGCTTCAGGTCAATCCCAACGGCACCTCCGTCAGTTTGAGCAACACCGCCATTTCGACGTCCAGCGCCACGACGGGCGGCACTATGGTGGCCCAGACAACCAAGCTTGCAGAAGCGAACCGGGCCGGCTGGGTCGACGAAAAGAACCCGCCGATCAAAGTCAGCTATGACGATGTGAACCAGCGGCTTCAGTTCACGGTTGACCGGACCGTGCTTGGGACGGGAACGCCCAGTAACTTCAACTCCTTCACGGTCTCCGGCGCCGCTGGTGCCAGTGACACGAACGGCCTCGGCATCCCGGATGCCGGCAATACGCGTCAGGTGTTGATCCGCGGCGGCGAAGTGATGTCGGCTGAATCTTTCATCGCCGATGGCGAAGAAATTCAGCTCAACGACAAGCGGTTCGGGATTCAGGTTGAATACAACAGCGATACCAAGTCGTTCAGTGTGCTCAGCGGCACAACTGGTGAGACAATCAGCACGAATGGCGCCATTGGAGTCGACCAGAACCAAAAAGCGTCCAATATCCAGATCGGGAGGCGTACCATCCTTTCTGGCGGTAACACCGACCCCAGCGAGACGATCAATCTCGATACAAGGATCATCGGCAGCGGTGAGAACGCCCTATTTGGTTTCGGCGCGACACGCACCGATTACATCTTTGCCGAAGGCCGCGGCCTCGCATCGGAACCCGCTATCGCCACTGGCCGGGCAGCGCAAAGCGACTTGACCGAGGTGTTCCGGCTGACCGCCAACAACAGCGAAAACATCTTCAACGTTTCGGTGAACGGGATTTCCGGGGTTATCGAAATCCCGCCGGGCAACTACGTCGGCACGACGCTTGCTGCTGCACTCGAAGAACGTGTGAACCAAATTGCCGATCCCGACACCGGCGTTGCCGTGGGCGGCGTCATGGTGCGTTACTCTGCTGCAACCAACAGCTTTACCTTCACTACAGGCACCACCGGGGACACCTCTACCATCAAGGTCAAAGGTACCGCGCGCCTTGGGCTTGACGATGTGCCCTTGGGTGTCGGTTCCGTACCCAAGATCTTTAACCTTGTGCAGGCCACCAACGCCGACGGGCTGGCGCTTTTCGTCGATGCCGAAGGCAATGTGGTGACATCACCGCCCGAGAATTTGGTATCGGGCTACTTCCCGCTTTACATCGACGAGGGGGAGTTGACCTTTGACAAGACCGGTAAGCTGATCAGCCCCAAAAACAAGGTGCATTTCGAACAACAGGCCGATGGTTTCTCGATCTCGCTTGATGTCGATTTCTCCGCATCAAGCCAGTTTGCTCAACCTTTCTCCGTTCTGTCGGTCGAGCAAGACGGCTTCACCTCTGGCCGCCTTGACGGGATCGAGATCGACAGTTCGGGTACGATCCGAGCCAACTATACCAATGGTCAGAACAACCCACTGGGCAAGATCGTCGTCGCGACATTCAACAACCAAAACGGCCTCAAGCAGATCGGCAATGCGACCTATGTCGAAACCGCCGTATCGGGCCAACCACAGGTCGGCGAAGCGGGTTCGGAAGGTTTTGGTACGATCCAGTCGGGCTCGCTTGAGCGTTCGAACGTCGACATCACCGAGGAGTTGGTGAACCTGATTACCGCCCAGCGGAACTATCAGGCCTCGGCCAAGGCGATCGAGACCACGACTAGCCTGACCCAGACCATCATCAACATCCGGATGTAATTGACGGCCCCGGCATAGGAGCGACAAGCCTCATGGATCGCATGATTCACACCGCGTTAAATTCGATGCGCAACTTGTCAGAGTTGCAGAAAATCAACGCGCAAAATATGACGAACATGACTGTGCCGGGGTTTCGCAAGGATCTTTGGGGCCAAGCCGGCAGCGGCTATCTCCAATCCGGCCAAGAACCTTCTGCGCGTGCCTTTGCGCTCAGCAGTGGGGAAAGCGAATTTTCCTACCAGATCGGCACAATGGACCCAACTGGGATCGAAACCGATGTCGCCATTGTCGACGATGGTTGGTTTTTGGTGCAGCCACCAGATGGAACGCCACCGGCCTTGAGCAGGCGCGGCGACTTCTCGGTCAATGCTGATGGTTTTTTGATTAATGGTTCAGATGAGACCGTGCTCAGCGACGCGCTCACGCCAATTGCGATCCCGCCCTACCGGGAAATCCAGATCACCCAGATCGGCGAAATCTTGATCAACCCGCAGGCCGCGGAAGTGGGTCAGTTTGTGTCGGCGGGATTTATCGGTACGACCACTGCGGCCGGTGTCCCGCTGATCAAGGGTGACGATTCACGCATCCGTGCAGTCGACGGAATACTGCCCGCGCCCGACCAGATTGCACATTTGCAACAAGGCATGCTCGAAAGCTCAAACGTCAACGCTGTAGAAGAGCTGGTCTATACAATCGAGCTGCAGCGCCGCTATGAGATGAGCGTGAAATTCATCGAATCCGCAAAACAGATCGACCAAGCCGCCGCGCAGATCATGCGGATCGCACAAGAGTAAATCTGGGCTGGCACAGCTCTTGCAAGACTGAAGGGACGAACCTGACAAAGGAAGTTCCAGATGTCCGCAAGCGCCATGCACGTTGCAAAGACCGGTCTGAATGCCCAACAGACCAAGATGCAGATCATCGCCAACAACCTGGCGAATGTGAACACCAACGGTTTCAAGCGCGACCGCGCGAATTTTGAAAGCCTTCTGTATCAGGTGATGCGCTCGGGCGGCGCACAAACCGCGGACGGCACTGCGCTGACCTCTTCCTCTACGGTCGGTACCGGCGTGCGATTGGTTTCAACCCAGAAACTCTACTCGCAGGGGAGCCTTGTCAGCACTGAGAACTCGCTCGATCTCGCGATCGATGGGATGGGCTTTTTTCAGGTTCTCATGCCTGATGGTCGGATGGGGTACACAAGAAACGGCGCCTTTTCGCGGAATGCCGAAGGCACTTTGACCACGCCAAGCGGTTATGTCTTGCAGCCAGAAATCCAGATCCCCGACAATGTGACCGAAATCACAATCGGGCAAAACGGTGTCATTTCTGTCATGGTCGCCGGTCAGAACGAGCCGGAAGAAGTTGGCCAGATCACACTTGCGAACTTTACAAACCCGCGCGGCCTACAGCCCATCGGCGAGACCTTCGTGGTCGAAACACTGGCCAGCGGCGGACCAATTGAAGGCGTTCCCTATGAGGGCGGTTTTGGAAAGCTGCAGCAAGGCTACCTTGAAAGCTCAAACGTGAATGTCGTCCAACAACTTGTCGATATGATCGAGACACAGCGCGCTTATGAAGTCAGCTCGAAGGCCATCAGCGCCAGCGATGAAATGATGCGCCACATCTCGAATAACTTGTGATCGGAAGACCCATGACGCGCCGCCTCACGCCGCCTCTCGCTCTTATTCTCGCAGCAAGCCTCGCCGGCTGTTCCGCGCAAGTGGAACAGGCCGCCAGTGCGGACTTTATGCCGATCTTCCCGCTGGCGGCCGACTACCAACCCGGCGGCCTTCCTGGCGGTGCGATCTACAATCCCCATCAATCGGGGCTGTTTGCCACTGACCGCCGCGCAAGCCGTGTCGGTGACATCCTGACCATCGCCTTTACCGAAAGCTTTCAGGCGACCAAGTCGCAAAACGCGGGTACCGCGAAAACTTCGTCCTTCGATATCACACTTCCCAATATTTCGCCCTTTACGTCTGGGGCAGACCTGTCGCACGGCACCACCCAGAACTTCACCGGCAGCGGTACCGCGGCTCAGTCGAATTCGCTGACCGGGCAGGTTTCGGTCCATGTGGTGCGGGTTTTGCCGGGTGGTAATCTTGAGATCCTCGGTCAAAAGAAGCTGACGCTCAACAATGGCGATGAATATGTGCGGGTGCGTGGCATCGTGCGGCCCGAAGACATCACCTCGAACAATGTGGTTCTCTCAGACCGGATCGCCAATGCCGAGATCACCTATATCGGTGCGGGCGATGTGGCCGATGCTGGGCGACGGGGCTGGCTTTCAAGCGTTCTGACATCCATTTCCCCGAACTGACAGAGGCCTTTCCAATGCGCACCCCATGGTATGCTCTTGTGCTTGCGACCCTGATCGGGGCCAGCGCTTTCGGCGTGATCCCGCAATCTGCTCACGCTGAGCGGATCAAGGATATTACATCGATCGCCGGGGTTCGGTCGAACCAGCTTGTCGGCTACGGATTGGTGGTTGGCCTTGCTGGAACAGGCGATGGCGGCACTGGGCTGACCTTGCAGTCGATGCAGGCCATGGTATCGCGCTTTGGGCTCGTCACCGGTGTCGAGGGGCTGAATGCGCGCAACGCCGCCGCCGTTATGGTCACCACCGACCTGCCGCCCTTTGTCAAACCGGGACAACGCCTTGACGTCACCGTGTCAACGATCGGTGGTGCCAAATCGCTGCGCGGCGGCACGCTGTTGATGACGCCATTGCTGGGCGCGGATGGCGAAACCTATGGGATTGCCCAAGGCAATCTCGTGGTGGGTGGCCTTGGCGTCGAGGGGCAAGATAACTCGTCGCTGGTCGTCAACATCCCGACAGTGGGGCGTATCCCGCGCGGGGCCACAGCGGAGCGGATGGTCGAGTCGTCCTTTCTTGAGACCGAGCACTTGATCCTCAATCTCAACCGTGGCGATTTCACCGCCTCTGCGAACATGGCCGAGGCGATCAACAATATCTTCGGCCCCGATGTCGCGATCCCGCTCGACGCGAACTCGGTCCGGGTGCGTGCGCCGCAAGACCCGTCGCAACGCGTGGCCTTTGTTTCGCTCTTGGAGAATATCGAGGTCGAGCCGGTCGAGCCACCCGCGCAGGTGATTATCAATTCGCGCACCGGCACGGTCGTCATTGGCGGCAATGTGCGCGTCACACCCGCGGCGGTGACCCACGGATCACTCACCGTTCGGGTCAATGAACGTCTGAATGTTGCGCAAGGTGCGACCGTGGTCACCAATGAGAACCAGACAATCGTCGCACCGGGCGAGCCTGTGGTCACACCGGAAAGCACGGTGGACGCGACCGAAGAGCCTGCCCGCGCCTTTGTCTTTGATGGCGGGGTATCGCTATCTTCGCTGGTTGACTCGATCAATGCAGTCGGTGCCTCGGCCTCGGATCTCGTCGCCATTCTCGAGGCGTTGCGCGAAGCCGGTGCGCTGCGCGCAGAACTTATCATCATCTGAGGCATGCGCGATGACCGATGCCCCCTCTGCCCTGCCCCGCACGACAGTCGCTGATCTGTCGCTTGGCCGCGCCACAAGCGCGACAGGTCCGGGCTGGGGGCGTCCGAACATCCGCACCGACAATGCAGGCCCGGCCCAGCTGCGTCAGGCGGCCGAGGAATTCGAAGCGATGTTTCTAAACAGCTTTTTGCAACAAGCGCGAAAAAGCCAACTTGCCGATGGGATACTCACCTCGTCGGCAGGCGATACATTTCAAGGAATGCTCGACCAAGAATACGCCCGCGCCGCATCCGATGGGCTGTCACTTGGCATTGCCGATGCGCTCTACGCGCAGTTTTCACGACATCTCACCACGGCGGATGACTGATCATGGCCGGTTTGTTCGATATCGCAAGCAGCGGCATTCGCGCCTATCGCGAAGCGTTGGCCGTGACCGGGCAGAACATCGCGAATATCGACACCGAAGGCTATCGGCGCCGAGGTGCGGCACTATCAGAGATTTCGGCGAGCCAAAACGACATCACCTCAATCGCCGATCAGACCGGGCTTGGGGTGCGTGTCGAAGGGATTTCACGTGCCTTTGACAGCTTCATCTCTGGACGGGCGCGGGATGCCTCGTCTGACTTTTCACAGGCCGAGGCGCATGCCCTTGGTCTCGAGACTTTGGAAGGTGCTCTAGTTCCGGGTGACTACGACTTGGGCTATTTCCTCGGCGAGTTTTTCGACGGCTTGAGCGGTGTGGCCCAAGCCCCCGGCGATCTTGCGGCGCGCACAGTGGCCCTGACCAAGGGCAGCGCGCTGGCCAATGGGTTTGTCCAGCTTTCACAAGACCTCAGCGAGTTGCGCGAGACCATCTGGCAAGAGAGCGCCAATGTGGCTGATGAAGTGAACGGTCTTTTGGTCACGCTGCGCAACACGCAAAGCCAGCTGATCGCATCGGGTAGCGCAAGCGGCGCGTCCAACGCCATCCTCGATGCACGCGACCAAACGATTTCCGAGATTGCCACGCTTGTCGGGGTCGCTGTAAGCTCCACAGCCAGCGGAGCTGCCACGGTGACCCTTGGCAGAAGCGGCAATGGACCAGTGCTTTGCTCCGCAACCCAGACCGGTTCGTTGCAGGTGCAGCAAAGCGACGACAGGCTGGTCTTTCTAGCCGGTCAATCGCCTGGCCTTGCCGAAACCCAACAAGTTTCATCGGGTCGTTTGGCCGGACTGTCAGAAGCTTATGGCGCCGTGAACAAAGCGATGCAGGCCCTTGATGCGCTGGCAAGCCGGCTGGCCGCCGAGTTTAACGAGGTGCATGCGAACGGAATCGACCTGAACGGTAAGGTCGGCGGCGCGCTTTTCACCGCCGACGGTGTGGCCGTCTCACAATCGGCAACCAATCTTGGCCGCTTTACAGCCACCGCCACCGCACCCGAGGTGATCGACCAAGTCGCAGCCGAGACCCGCTTTAGCTATTCATCGGCGCGCGGGGCATGGATGAGTTTCGATGCGACCGGCAAGGCGACGACGCACAACCCCGGACCCATCACAATCGGACCCGTGCGTATCGATATTTCCGGCACCCCCGCCGATGGCGATGAGTTCACCCTGCGCGCCGAGATCGGCAAGGCCGCACAGATGCGGTTCTTGATCGACAAGCCGCAGGAATTGGCCGCCGCTGGTCTTTTGTTGAGCCAAGCCGATATCACAAATACCTCCGACACCACGCTCGAGGCCGCCGCCGTTGCCCCGCTTGGCGCAACCGGGCTGACGGATGTGACAAAGCTGCTGCGTGACGATCTTTCGACCCTGTCCGCCACGGCACTGCGCCAAAACGGTGTGTTGGGCGTGATCCCTGCCGGCACAAGTTCGGTCGATCTGGTGTCGATGGGCAGACAAGACAGTGTCAGCTTTTCCATGACGGAGGCACAAACGGCCGCAGCCACGGCGTTTTCCATCACGCTGAATGGCACGGCCCATAGCTTCGGCCTGACAGCCTTTCAGGAATATATCGGCGATCAACCCGGATCTGACGCGGGCGATCTTGCCCGCATGCTGAATGCGGGAACACTGCGCACGAGCGCGGGCATAGGTTTTGCCGATCTTGGCCTGTTCGCGGCGGGATCAGCGGGCAATCTGACGATTGCCAGCGCTACCAGCACGGGGGCCATCACCGCCGCCAGCATCACTGGCCTAGACACGCTGTCGGGCAGTGTCGTGACCGGATTGGCCGATGTCAGCAACCTACAGGTCTTTACCCGCGACGGGCGTCAAATCGCGGGAACCGCGCTCAGCCAATCCGAAGTCGTCGGATTTTTGACCGAGGCCAACGGCTTTCTGGCCGAGGCGGAATATCGGGCCGATTTCCTGAACGGCAATGATGGCATCGGCTATCGAGGCATGGAGGTGGTCCGGCGCACCACCGCCGGGTCGGAGGTTTTGACCTTCTCCACGAACGGGATCGCGCCAAGCCTGCAGCTTGGTGATGCAGCGGCGGTCTCGAGCACGGCGGCGGGCAATTTGACCTTTGCAATTGGCACCGAGGCCGAGCAGATCACGATCCCCGCCGGGGTGTCAGCCGGGATCATCGCCGAGCGGATCAATGCCGGCTTGGCCGACACTGGCATTCGCGCCGATGCCGCAACGCGGCTTGCCTTGACCAAGGTGCCTGACGGCCTCGTTGCCTTTACCTTGATGGCCCGCAATGAGACACCAATCGCGGTTTCCGCCAATGTCGCGGGCGGTTCGCTTGAAGAGCTGCAAAACGCCATCAACGCGCGCAGTCAAGACACTGGCGTCGTGGCTACCCTTGGCTCAGCTCTTGATCGCATCGTGCTTGTCTCAGAGAGCGGCGATGATCTGGTGCTTGGGGAGATCACTTCAGGCGGTGGTAGCTTTACCGCAACCCCCATCAGCGACACGGCCATTGCGCGCGGCAATGCAGTGACGCTTGCCGGTGCAAACGGCACGACGGCACTACGCCTTGGGGGCGATATCACGCTTTTGGGCAGCCAGTCTTTTGGAGTGACATGGCAAGGCGGAAACGCCACAAGCAGCGCCGACATTTTCAGCGACGGGTTGATGACCCGCCAAATCGACCCAGCCGGACGCTGGCAGGATCTTTCCTTTGCGCTTTCCGAGGGCCTCGATACTGCCGAGGCTGACCCGGATGGTTACGCTGCCGTCGCGGCTGCAACACGGCTGTCTGTGACCATCGCGGGGATCAACGGCACTTCGGCGCTGAGTGCCGCGATCGACAGCGCCGCTTTGTCCAACCTTGGATCAGCCACGGTCGCGCAGGCCATGGCGGCAGAGCTGCGGAGCCTCGGCACGGTGCCGACGCTGGCGGGTCTTGCGGTTGCCACAAAGCCTGAAGACGGGACGACGGTGCAGATCCTTTTGGGCAACCAAAGCTACAGCCTGACCATGGTGGATGGCGAGATCGCGATCACCGGGCCAGAGGCGGGCCGGATCACGGCTTTCTTTGAAAAAAGCAGCATTGATGACAGCAGCACACTTCGGGTCGCAGCAACTGGCGGCAGCCTGAGTGGCCAGATCCTGCGCCTCTCGCCCGAGACGCCAGCGGTCGATGCCGCCGCATTCGGGCTGGGTGTCACCGGGGCAAGTGCAGGGCTCACCGGGCGCGCGATCGCTGCACTCAGTGGTGCGACCAGTTTCTCCATCGACACTGTCATTGACGGCACTGACACCACACTGACCTTCGATTGGAACGGTATAGCTACGCAGGTTGCATCGGACGAAGTGCCTGCAATCTCGCTCAGCCTCACTACCACAGGCGGGGAGATGGTAGCCCAGCTTTTGGTGCCACAAAGCAGCGCGATCACCGATTTCCGCCTGCGGCCCTCGGAAGATGCCGAAAGCCTCGGCTTGGTCAGCGCCGATGCCGAGATCACCTTAGAGCCGACTGGTTTGCGCATCGCCTCGACCGGTAGCGATGCGGTGCAACTCAGCGCCACCGCGACAAGCTTGGTTGCCGAACGCCTTAGCCTTGGCAATTTGCCGGGCGAAGATTTGATCGTGATCGCCACGGGCAGCGGCGCGCGCCGGATTGCGGCAGCCTTTGGGCAGACCCAGACCATTGCCCCCACCCCAGCAGCACTTGAGGTGCGGGTCGTCGATGGTGCGGCGCGGCGCGTCGAGATCATCGACCGCAACACGGACCATTCGATGGCCACGCGCACTGTCGAGGAAAATGGCAGTTTCACAGCCTATGGCATGCGTTTCGATCTGAATGGTGTGCTTGAAACCGGTGATCGTTTCTATGTCGAGGCAAACCAGAATGGCACGGGCGATGGCCAAAATGCTATCGCGCTCTTTGCCCTTGGGGATGGTAGCCCTCAGACCGGGCGGGGCGGCTTTGGCGCAGAGTTCTCGACCCTCGTCACCAGCACGGGTGCCGACACCCGCGCAGCCACCATCGCGCAAAGCAGCGCCGAGGCGCGGCGCGATGCGGCCGTCGAACTCGAGGCCGAATACTCGGGCGTCAATCTCGACGATGAGGCGGCGCGCTTGCTCGAACAGCAACAAGCCTATCAAGCGCTGGCGCGCGTCTTGCGCACCGCCAGCGATCTTCTCGATACCTTGCTCAACGCGATCTCGTAACCGGAGGCGCCGATGCCGATCAGTACCAAGACGTTCAACGACCAGGCCATTCGGGGTATTTCCCGTTTGACCGAACAGGCCAACGCCTATCAAGAACAGATCGCCAGCGGCAAAAAGGATCTGCGCCCTTCGCAAGACCCGGTCGCGGCCGCACGGCTATCAGCGATCAAGGAAATGGAGGCCGACGTTTCGCGCTTCACCGACAATATGGGATCTGCGAAAACGCGCCTTGGGTTGTCGGACACGGTCCTTGAAAGCGTTCAGAATATCCTGATCCGGGCCAATGAATTGGCCATCCAAGCCGCCAATGACACCAACATGCCCGCCGATCGCCTCGCGATCCGCGCCGAGATCGTCCAGCTGCGCGACAGCCTGATCGGCCTCGCAAATACCACCGATGACCGGGGCCAGGCCTTGTTCGGTGGTTACATGACACGCGAAACCCCATTTGTGACAAATGCCAACGGTGCGGTGAGCTACGCGGGCGACACGGGCCAGACCACCGTGTTGGCATCCGATGATCTTGCCTTGCCCACGGCGGTCAATGGCGCCGATGCATTCATGCGGATCGAGACCGACGAGGGGCCAGTATCGGTCTTCGATATATTCAACGGCCTTGCGGCATCGCTTGAGACGGCAGGGGATAGCGCCACCGCCCTGACCATGACGGGCGGCCGGGTACGCATTGACGTCAGCGCCGAACGCACACCGCAACTGCACGAGTTCACGATCAGCGGCCCACTTGGGACAGCGCGCATTTCGGCAGAGCTGGTGGCAGGTTCACCCGATGCCCTTGTCGCCGCGATCAATGCCGTCAGTGCTGCGACTGGATTGAGTGCTGTCGCAGAAACAAACGGCAGCGGCGTTTTCGTCACAGCGCAAGCAGGCGGCGAAATCGGCTTTCGCGATTATCAAATTGCGGGAGAAAGTATCGCCGCAAGCCCCCTTAGCAAGGGCATGACCATCACCCCGATCAATGATCAAAACGCGGCATCCGGCGCATCGCGCATGCTGGTAGATTCCGATCAAGCAATCAGCGCCTCCATCGAAAAGCTGTGGTCCGGGATCGAGCACATCGGGCTGCAACGCGCGCGTGTGGGCGCCTATTTCAACGCTGCCGACATTCAATCCGAGGCGCTGAACCGCAAAGACCTTTTGGTTGCCGAAACCCGCAGCGGCATCGAAGACGCCGATATGGCCGAAGTGATCAGCAAGCTGCAAAGCCTTCTGGTCAACCGCGATGCCGCACAGCAGGTTTTTGCCAAGCTTTCGCAACAAAGCCTCTTTGACTTCTTGCGCTGAGAAATGGCCTCAAGGTTGGGTTTTGAACATTTCGCGAAAGGCTTCGACGCGGGTCCATTTGCTCCGCAAGACGGGCGATTGGCTCGTTTCCGCCAGATCGACCTCGCTCAGATAGAAAGCCATTGCTTCGCCGTCGCGCTCGGCCAACAGGGCCAGTAGCGCGTCATAGGCGCTCTGCGTGGTGACCTCGGGTGCATCCATAGGGGTGGCGGCACCGCCGGCCCCGTAAGGTGTGACGCCGCCCAGCGACCCGGGCAAGGCATGCCCAAAAAGGCCACCCGCAATGATCGCCTCGCGTCCGCTCAACGCGGCGACCCCGGTGACTGACATCATATCGCTGCGTCCCACGGCCGAAGGGTCAATCTCGGCGCGCGCCGTTTCGAAAGCATGATGATAACGCGCACCACGCTCTGGATCGGTGGAATGGTAGTTTTTCACTGCCGCCTCCCATGAACCCTCTCTGGCATGCAACTCTCTCAAAAATTGCACCGCGTAGCGGATGTTTGTTTCGGGATCGATCATCGCCTCGATCGCGGGGAAATTCTCACCATGCCAATAATAATTGACCTGCATACAACCGACATCGATGTTGACGGGCCCCTGCGCCACCGCCTCGCGTAGGTAGCCCAACGCCGCTTGCCGGGTTTCGAAATATAGCCCCTCGCCCGCATGGTTCAGCGTCCAAGGCCAAGCGCGCACGGTGTTTTCCACGCTGCGCCCGGACTCGATCCGCGCGATTGCAGGCAAAAGCCCCTCGGGTAGTCCTGCGGCCGCGCCGATACGGGCGGCCATCGCTTCGCAATCAGGCACACCCCCTGCCCCGGCTACGGACGGCACCATAGCCGCAAAAGCCAAGGCGGCACAGGCTACGCCAAGGGTGTGACGCAAAGAGCAAAAAGGCAGGGCGAAGGCGAAATTCTGAACCATGCCAAGCAAGTTGCAAGAACCGGGCCATCGCCCGTCACAGTGCCAATAGTTTGACGCCCATCCGCCCGCTGCTTACATTTTTCCCATTTGCGTCGTAGATATTGGTGACAGAAGCGGAGTGGACCGTGCTCAAACGACTTGGAAAAGGGTTGCTCTACGTCGGGCCGGGTGCCGTGATTATCGGCATCTTCGCCGCCGGTCACACGATGATCGCGCCGGAGACGGATCGGCTGCAAAGCTATCGCATCGAAAAGGGGCTGATCGCGCCCCCCGAACCTGTCGTCGAACCCATTGCCGAGGCTGATGCCGAAGACGTCGAACGCGATGCAGAGGGTACGATCATCCCGCCCGCCTATCGCTATTTCAGCTTCACCATGCCGTTCACCGGCAATATCGGCACGACCAAACGCCTGTTCAGCATGGAAGTTTCGCTGTCGGTTTTCGGCTCGCCCTTCGTGGGCGATGTGGTTGTGCTTCGCCTCCAAGAGATGGAGGCGCAGTTGCGCCCGGTGGTGCTGGCACAGATGCAAGGCATGAGCGAGGACGAGGTTCGCGACCCTGCCACGCGCAACGCGCTGGCGCTGCGCATCCGCGACGCGTTGAACGCGGAATTCATGACCTTGGGCGAAGAGCTCGAGATCGACAATGCCATGATCACATCGGTCGTTCTGACCTGATCTGACGCGCTGGCACGGCATTTGCAGACGCTTGGGCAGACCTTCGCAAAGGACGCCCTATGAATATGATGCCAAAACTGACCGAACCGCGTGACGCGCACGATGCCAGCGTCGATGATCTCTCGATCGAGATCGGCCTTTTCGATGAGGCCGATTGCGAGGATGGCCACAGGGTGGTGCCCCTTGCCCGCTATCTGGGCGAGCTGCGCGATCTTCCCACCCCGCAGCGCTGACAAAGCCCCCCCGCGCGGGCCGCTTAGAAAAAGAACAGCTGAAACTCCAGTATGATCAGCAAAGCGATCAAGAATACGGATGATATCGCAGTAACAGGTGGTGACATGGCAGCATCGGATCTGATTGATTTCGCGTGAAAATATAATCATTACCCGTGGCGTCAAGCCGATCTTTTGAAAAATCATCAGCGCCTTGGCTGACAGATGCATCTGGGCAAGATCAAAGCGCGAAAACCCTTTGCGCCATCCAAAAACAAAGCCGCCAAAAAGAAAAAGGCCCCCAGTGCGGGGGCCTTTCTTGTTCATGGGCGCAGGCCTTAGCCTTGCAGCAGGCTCAGCACACCCTGCTTGGAGGCATTCGCCTGTGCCAGCATCGCCATCGATGCCTGCTGGAGGATCTGTGCCTTGGCGAGGTTCGTGCTTTCCGCCGCGAAGTCGGCGTCTTGAATGCGCGACCGGCCAGCTTCAAGGTTCGTCGAGATGTTAGTCAAGTTCGCCACGGTGCTATCAAGACGGTTGGAGATTGCACCAAGATCGGCACGCTGCGTGTTCACTGTGTTGATCGCGGCATCAATAGCCGTGATTGCAGACCGTGAGGTGGCAGCAGTGCCAACGTTGAGCGAGTTGGTGGACGCGATAGGAGTAGAAATTGCGTTCTCCAAGAGAGTTGTAGTATTTGCCGTTGCAGTGATCGTGAGATTACCTCCAGCTGCGGCAACTACTAAATCAAGACCTCCGAACTTACTGTTCGCATCGATCTCAGCTTGCAATGCCAATGCCAGCCCGTTTTCATCATCGGCATAAGCGTCAGCTGCAAGTGCAGCGGTTGTAACTGCTGACGTTGCCCCCAACTTCTATCCAGCGTGAGCGAGACTCCGAGTTTGAGTTTTGCCCAATTGGGCGGGTTGGGCAACGGGGGCTGGCGCGGAGCTTTGCAGATTGCGCAGCGTCAGGCCCCGTTGCGGGGCGAAGGTTTGGGCGAACTCGTCTGGGGTTTTCCAGCCAAGGCGAGAGTGGGGGCGTTCGGTGTTGTAGTCATGGCGCCAGGCGGCCAGCGTGGCGCGGGCATGGTGCAGGGACGGGAACAGGGTCTCGTTCAAGAGTTCGTCCCGCAGTCGGCCGTTGAAGCTTTCGATGAAGGCATTCTGGGTGGGCTTTCCGGGCGCGATGTAGTGCCAGTCAAACTTGCGATCCTCCACGAACTTCAGGATCGCGTTCGAGGTGAACTCGGTCCCATTGTCGCTGACGATCGTCTGGGGCTTGCCGCGGGCTTCGAACAGCGTCGCCAATTCACGCGCCACCCGTGCGCCCGATAGCGACGTGTCGGCGATGAGTGCGAGGCATTCGCGGGTGCAGTCATCGACCACGGTTAGTATCCTGAACCGACGGCCATCCGTCAGCTGATCCGACACAAAATCCAGTGACCAACGCTGGCTTGGCATCAATGACAGCACCATTGGGGCCCGTGTGCCCATGGCCCGCTTGCGCCCACCGCGACGGCGCACATGCAACTTCTCTTCCCGGTAGATCCGGAACAGGCGTTTGTGATTGAGATCAAAACCCTCGCGCCGCAGGAACACATGCAGCCGACGGTAGCCGAACCGCCGTCGGGCTTTGGCCAGTTCTTTCAATCGCTCCCGTAGCGCAGGGTCATCCTGGCGGACCACTTCATAACGCATGGTCATCCGGCAACAGCCGATTACCCGGCACGCCCGCCGTTCGCTCATCTCGTGATTTGCCACTAGATGCGCGACCGCTTGCCGCTTTGCGGCGGGCGTCACCACTTTTTTCCCAGGAGGTCTTTCAGCGCTGCATTGTCGAGCATGGCATCAGCAAGAAGCCGTTTCAGACGGGCGTTCTCGTCTTCGAGCCCCTTCAGGCGCTTGGCTTCGCTGACATCCATGCCGCCATACTTGGCCTTCCATTTGTAGACGGTCGCATCGCTGACGCCGTGCTTGCGGCACAGATCAGCGACGGAAACCCCGGCCTCATGCTCTTTCAGAATGCCGATGATCTGATCTTCGGTAAACCTGCTGCGTTTCATCTCTGGTCCTTTCGGTTGGGCCAGAGTCTACCTCAAACTGGATTAGGTGGAGGGGGCAACGTCAGCTACAGCAGACCGACCACCGTCCGCGCCGTGTTTCTGGAAAGGCCCGAGGTCCGATGGCCGATAACCGACAAGCACGATCACCCTCTTCACCCCCCGTGCGACGACGACTGCTGTCCACGCGACGCCGCGCTATGGCCACTCCCAAGAAGCTGCGTGGTCCGATGGCCCCAGCCTCTAGCAGATCAGGGCCGTGATCCGCGAACCTCGGTCCTCCGCTGCTTCTAGAAAACCGCCGCCACGCA
>Ga0209137_1000239_pt1 | contig 60014 bp, 55 predicted proteins | sample SaaInl5LU_22_DNA_FD_184642 | JGI IMG/M metagenome (GOLD analysis project Ga0209137, IMG submission 184642) | Marine microbial communities from expanding oxygen minimum zones in the Saanich Inlet - ESP_105LU_22_DNA (SPAdes) (version 2) | ecosystem: Environmental > Aquatic > Marine > Intertidal... | reverse complement strand
GGCAGGCCTCGTTTGCGGCGCGATCACAGACAGTGAAAACAAAATCAAAGGCCGGCGCATCGGGGCCTTGGAACTCCGCCACATTCTTCGAACGCAGGCTGTCGATGTCATAGCCCTTGGATTGCAGCATCTTCACGGCCAGCGGGTTCAACTCGGACTGCGGCTTGGTGCCAGCCGAAAACACCGCGAACCGATCACCCGCGATCTTGCGCAGGATCGATTCGGCAAAAATCGAACGGGCGGAATTCCCGGTGCAGATGAACAAGACACGGTATTGGCGATCGGGTGTCATGGGAATGTCTCCGAAATTGTCCATGATGGCGGTGGGCGGGCACAGATCCGGCCGACCAAGGCAGCAATCGATCCACAGCGCCGCGGTCATGGCGTTGATACCCGCAAGATCGGCGCCATAGCGCAGAGAGGTACCGCTGCGGGTGCGGGTGATCAGCCCCGATTGAAGCAGATCGGCCAAATAGGCGCTGAGCGTGTTGGGCTTGAGCGCCAGCACCGCGGCGATCTCACCTGCGGGCAGCAGGTCGGGATGACGCCGGATCAACAGGCGCAGCACATCCAACCGCACAGGGTGGCCGAGGGTCGCGAATCGTTCTGCAAGTGTTATTTCCATATTTCTCGAAATATCGAAATTATGCGCCGATTCAAGTGAAGCTTTTGCGACACTGCAGCCCCCATCGCCCCTGTCGCCTTGCAATCCGGCCAAAGCCTGACAAAAGAGATCGGATTGCATTTCAGAGACCGCAGCGCCCGCGCCCATGTCCAATACCCAACGCCTTCACCACTCCCGCCGCCTGTCAGCGCTTGCTTGGCTGGTGGCCGCGCTGTGCATCTTGCCGATGGCCGCTGTCGCGATCGCAGCACTGGGCGGCGGGGGCGAGACGCTGCGCGCTTTGGCGGGATCGGTGTTGCCGCGCTACGCAGGCACCACCGCCTTTCTGGTGCTGGTGGTAGCGATCGGCACCGGCGTCATCGGCACGGCGACCGCGTGGTTGGTCACGGCCACCCGCTTTCCCGGGCGGCGGATCTTGGAAATCGCACTGGCGCTGCCGCTGACCTACCCGGCCTATGTGCTGGCTTACGCCTATACCGATTTGCTGGACCATCCGGGCCTTGTGCAATCGACATTGCGCGATCTGACCGGTTGGGGGCCGCGCGATTATTGGTTCCCGGAAATCCGCTCGCTCGGGGGGGCGGCGGCGATGCTGATCTTCGTACTTTACCCTTATGTCTATCTTTTGGCGCGGGCGGCGTTTCTGCGCCAATCCGCGACCGCCTATATCGCGGCGCGCACCTTGGGACTGGGACCATGGGGGGCGTTTTTCCGCGTTTCGGTGCCGGTGGCGCGGCCCGCCATCGCGGGCGGCGTGCTGCTCGCGATGATGGAGACATTGGCCGATTACGGCACGGTCGCCTATTTCGGGGTCCAGACATTCGCCACAGGCATCTATGTCAGCTGGTTTGGGCTGTTCGACCGGGCGGCAGCAGCGCAATTGGCGCTATGCCTGTTGGTCGTGGCACTGGCGCTGGCCACGTTGGAGCGTCACCAAAGGCAAAACCAGCGCCACCATGATGCCGGTCGCCGCTTTGAACGGATGGAGCCCGTCACCCTGCGCGGGCGCGCGGCGGCGGGTGCGATCATCGCCTGTAGCCTGCCTGTTTTCTTCGGCTTTCTGCTGCCCAGCGGGATCTTGATCGCGCTGGCATCGGATACAAGCCAGATCCTGTTCTCACCACGCTACTTGGGCTTTTTGCAGCATTCGCTGACGCTGGCCAGCATCGCCGCCCTGTTGACGGTGGGGGCCGCCATCGCGATGGGCTTCAATGCCCGCATCTTCCCCTCGCGCGCGGCAAAAACCGGGCTGCGCATCGCGGGGATCGGCTATGCCGTGCCGGGGGGCGTGATCGCGGTTGGGCTTCTCTTTCCCTTTGCCGCTTTCGACAATGCGCTCGATCGCGTGATGGAGGCGCAGTTCGGCATCGACACCGGGCTTTTGATCACCGGCTCCATCTGGCTGATGATCGCGGCCTATATGGTGCGTTTCATGGCGGTGGCGCTGAATACTTATGAATCGGGTTTGGCCACGGTGAACCCGAATATGGATGCGGTGGCGCGCACCCTTGGCTATGGGCCGACCCCGATGTTGCGCCGCATCCATGTGCCGATCTTGCAACCTGCGATCCTGACCGCCCTTTTGATCGTATTCGTCGATGTGATGAAGGAATTGCCCGCCACGCTGATCTTGCGGCCCTTCAACTACGATACGCTCGCGGTGCAGGCCCACAGGCTTGCCTCGGACGAACGGCTCGCCGAGGCCGCAGTGCCAAGCCTTGTCATTGGGGCCGTCGGCCTCTTGCCCGTCGCACTTTTGTGCTGGAGCATCGGCCGCGAAACACGGCGCAAAGCATGACCCCTGGCAAGGCCCGTCCTAAAGGATAAGCGGCCAAGCGTTGCCGCGCGGCAGGGGCTGTTTCATTCCGACAGGGCCGATCACACACCTGGGCAGGCCCTTCTTCCAGCAATTATCTTGTCACGAAATTCGACATTCGGCGAAAATTTTTTTCCCCGAATGTCGAAAACTGCGATGGTCAACCGTCCTTGGGGTATCGAAACCTCAAGAGTAAGGAGTAACCATGGTTTTCGAAGTAACCCCCCTTTACGCGCTGCCCGTCGCGGCGATCTATCTGGCCCTTTGGTTCCGGGTCTCGTCAATCCGGTCGGCTGCGGGTGTATCCTTTGGCGATGATGGCAATGCGCTACTGCTTCGGCGCATCCGCCAGCACGGGAATTGCGCCGAATGGTCGGCCTTTGTCCTGATCTTGATGATGTTGGCCGAGGGGATGAATACCCCAGCAATCTGGCTGCATGTCTCGGGCGCACTTCTGCTCGTCGGGCGCATCGCGCATCCCTTTGGGTTGGTCGAGGGCAACGCCGGGCATCCGCTTCGCTACGTCGGCAACGGAACCAACCTGCTGGCCGCGCTCAATGCGATGGTCTGCATCGGCATCCACATCCTTGATCTCTGAAAGGGACTTTCCCATGCAGTATATGCTTCTGATCTACAACGACCCCGCCCATGAACCGAGCTATGGCACACCTGAATTCAACGAGATGATGGGGGGCTATTTCGCCGCCAACGAGCGCATGAAGGCCGATGGCGTCTTGCGTGGCGGCGAGGGGCTGCAAGGCGTCGAGACCGCGACCTCTCTGCGCATCAAGGCGGGCAAGGTCGAAACCATGGACGGCCCCTTCGCCGAAACCCGCGAGCATCTGGGGGGCTATTATGTGATCGACGTGCCCGATCTGGATGCAGCCCTGAAGTATGCGGCGCTGATCCCATCGGCGCACTTCGGCACGATCGAGGTCCGTCCGCTGATGGACTACAACCCTAACGCCTGACCCCATGCGCCCCCCCGGCCCGTCCAGCGCCATCGCTGTATCGCAGGAACTCGACCGCGTCATGCGGGCGGACCGGGGGCGGCTTGTCTCGGTGCTCGCCTCGGGCCTGCGCGATCTGGCGCTGGCTGAGGAGGTGCTACAAGAGGCCGCCGTAGCCGCGCTGTCGCACTGGGGTCGCGCGGGGCTTCCGCGCTCGCCCGCTGGATGGTTGTTGCAGGTCGCGCGGCGCAAGGCCATCGACCGGCTGCGCGGCGCTGCACGGGACAGCCGCAAGGGTGCGGCCCTCGCCATCCTGCTGGACGAGGAGGCCATGCCGGAGCCGGACGGCATACCCGACCATCGGTTGCGCCTGATCTTTGCGTGCTGCCACCCGGCGCTAGAACCGAAATCGCGCATCGCGCTTACGCTGCGCACGGTCTGCGGGCTAAACACGCCCGAGATCGCGCGTGCGTTCCTCGATGCCGAACCGACCATGGGCCAACGCATCAGCCGGGCCAAGGCCAAGATCGCAGCCGCCGGGATTCCCTTTGCCGTGCCAGATGCTGAACACTGGTCCGAGCGGCTCGATACCATGTTGGCGACGGTATACCTCATCTTCACAACCGGCTACGTTGCGGGCCCTGACAAGCCGCGAGACCTCTGCCACGAGGCTGAATATCTGATCCGGCTGATCGACCGGCTGCGCCCGGCTGATCCGGAAATCGAGGGTGCACTGGCCATGATGTTGTTGACCGGCGCGCGACGCGCAGCGCGGATCGGACCCGACGGCGCCAGTCTGCCACCCGGCGAACAGAATCACCGCCTGTGGGACATGAGCCGCATCACCGAGGGGCGCGCGATCCTCGCGCGCGCCATGGCGCGCCGTCGCCCCGGCCCTTTCCAGATCAAGGCGGCGATTTCCGACTGCCAGATGGCCGATGATGGCCCCGATTGGCCGCAGATCGCCGCCCTCTACGGCGCCTTGTTGCGCCACGAACCGACACCGGTGGTGTGCCTGAATGCGGCGGTTGCCTTGTCAGAGGCAGGTGATCCCGCCCGGGGCCTTGTCATGATCGAAGAGCTCGGCGCGGCTCTTTCCCATTACCAACCCTGGCATGCAGCAAAAGCCGCGCTCCTCGCCGCGAATGGCCGAACCGACGACGCGACAAGCGCCTATCTTGAAGCGATCGCGCAAGCGCCCACGCAGGCCGAGGCACAATTCCTTAAGAAGCGCCTTCTGATGCTCAGCGAAACCGCCCCCAAGGGATAGAAAGCGGGGATGCAGATGCAAAACGGGCGCCCGAAGGCGCCCGTTTCCAACTGCGCCGATGAAAATCATTCCCATCCGGCGGTGTTCAGCACCGTGACCGCCGCTTCGACATTGGCCGCGATATCGGACAGGTCGATGGTATCGGGGCGGAAGATGCCCAAGGCGGCAACCGAAGGGGCGAGGCCCACACCCGGTACCGCGGGGTATTCATCATTGCCGGCCGAGAAGTACTGCTGCGCCTGTTCCGAGGTCAGGTATTCAAGGAACTTGATCGCATTCTCGCGGTTGGGCGCATTGGCCGCCACACCGCCACCCGACACGTTCATATGCGCGCCGATGTCGTTTTGGTTGGGGAAAACCCAGCCGATATTGGCCAGCTGCTCAGGCGTGATCTGGCTGTCGCCTTCGCGGATGATGCGCGAGTAGTAATAGGTGTTGGACATCGCGATGTTGCACTCGCCCGAGGCGATGCCGCGCAGCTGGTCGGTATCGCCACCCTGCGGTGCGCGGGCGAAGTTGCCGACCACGGCGGTCGCCCAATCCTGCACCGCTGCCTCACCCAATTGCGCGATCAAGGCCGCGACGATGTTCTGGGTATAGACATTGGTAGCCGAGCGGATACAGACCTGACCGGCATATTCCGGCTTGGCGAGATCCTGGTAGCTCTGGGGCGGGTTGGTCACTTCGGTCTTGTCATAGAACAAGATGCGCGCGCGCTGCGAGAAGGCGAACCAGTTGTTGTCATCATCTTGCAGATAAGCAGGGACGCGGGTCTCGAGGATTTCGCTCTCGATCGGCTGCAACAGGCCCATATCGGCGGCGCGCGCAAGACGAACGGTATCGACGGTCAAGAACACATCGGCCGGGCTATTGGCACCTTCGGCCTGCATGCGGGCAATCAACTCGTCGGCATTGCCTTCGATGCGGTTGACGGTGATCCCGGTCGCGGCAGTGAAATCGGAATAAAGCCGCTCGTCGGTGTCATAATGACGCGAGGAATAAAGGTTCAACTCCTGCGCCTGTGCGGCGGTCAGGGTCGAAACGGTGATGGCGGTTCCCAAAAGGGCAGCAATGGTACGATTCATGGCAAGCTCCGTGATTGGACAATCTTATACCTGACTGAAACACTCAGTTGGGTTGACGCTCTTGAACGCGATCCGCGCGCGCCTGTCAAGAATTCCGACAAAAATAATAAGAATACCGCGCCCGCGTGTCGCAGCTTGTCGCCTCGCGCGGCAGGGTGCAGGGTCGCGCGGCAATCACGAAAAGGGGGCACGCCATGCGCGCCGGGATCGCGTTTCTGGTCATCGCCTATATGCTGAGCCAATTCTACCGCGCCTTCTTGGCGGTGCTTTCACCCGTTTTGATGGACGAGCTTGGGGCCACGACCGGCGATTTGGCCCGCGCCTCGGGGCTGTGGTTCATCTGCTTTGCCGCGATGCAATTGCCGGTGGGATGGGCGCTGGATCATCTGGGCCCAAGGCGCACAGCGGCGACATTGTTCCTCATCGGTGGCGGTGGCGGGGCGACGATCTTTGCGCTGGCACAGACCCCCGGCGCGATCACTTGGGCGATGATGTTAATCGGCATTGGCTGCGCGCCGATCTTGATGGCGACCTACTACATCTTTGCGCGCCAGTATTCGGCCGCCATCTTCGGTACATTGGCCGGGGTGACGGTGGGTCTTTCTTCGCTTGGCAATATCTTGTCGGCCACGCCGCTGGCTTGGCTGATCGCCGCTTTCGGATGGCGCGCGACTGTGGGCGGTTTTGCGGGCCTGACCATCGTGATCGCGCTTGCCATCGCGCTTTTGGTCCGCGACCCTGAAAAACCCGCGGGCGAGGCGAAAGGCAGGCTCTCGGACCTGCTGCGCATGCCACAGCTTTGGCCGATACTTGCGATGATGTTCGTCTGCTATGCGCCCGCCGCCGGTCTGCGCGGGCTGTGGATCAGCCCCTATTTGGCGGATCGCTTCAGCGCCGATCTGGCCCAGATCGGCAATGCGACACTGGTCATGGGCTTGGCGATGGTGGCGGGGAATTTTCTTTACGGCCCTGCCGATCGCCTCTTCGGGGGCCGTAAGCGGCCCATCCTCATCGGCAATGCCATTGTCGCGCTAGCATGTCTGAGCTTTTGGCTTGCCCCACCGCAGAGTTTCGGGATGGCCATCGCCCTTTTCGCGCTGATCGGGCTGTGCGGCGCATCCTATCCGCTTGTGATCAGCCATGGCCGCAGCTTTTGCCCCCCGCATCTTACGGGACGGGGGGTGACCCTTTTGAACCTGTTCGGCATGGGCGGGGCGGGTGTGATGCAATTCGCCACCGGCCCGACCTATGCCGCACTTGCCCGAAACAACGACCCGGCCACAGCCTATGGCACCTTGTTTGGCCTGATCGGTCTCATCATCATCGCCGGGCTGGCCCTTTACCTTTGGGCAAAGGACAGCACCGGCTAAAGGATGATCACGCTGCGCGCGAACGGCGCGGACGGCGACCTTGCGGCTTGGCATTGGCGAAGGGACGACCGGCAGGCTTGGCGCCTTGACCCGGGCCGCGCCCACGGGCAGCACCGCCGCCGCCACCACCGCCGCCACCGCGTCGGGGTTTTTCCATCTTCACAGCCTTGGGCCGCGTGCCCGAGGCAACGGGGATCTCGGTCTTCATCAAGCGTTCGATCTGGATCAGCAGATCGACCTCTTCAGCGCAGCAAAAGGCGATCGCCTCACCCTCGCGACCGGCGCGCGCGGTACGGCCGATGCGGTGGACATAGTTGTCGGGGGTATCCGGCAATTCATAGTTGATCACATAGGCCACGCCGGGAATATCAATGCCGCGTGCGGCGACATCGGTGGCGACCAGCACATTGATCGTGCCATCGCGGAAGGATTTGATCGCGCGATCACGCTGGCCTTGGCTTTTGTTGCCATGGATCGAGGCGGCGTTGAAACCATCATCGACCAAGCCCTTCATCAGCTTTTCCGCGCCATGTTTGGTGCGTGCGAAAACCAGTGTCAGCGCCGAGGGGTCACGCCTGAGAATCTCGCGCAGCACGGCAGGCTTTTCGCCTTTTTCCATGTAGCGCAGCGATTGGGTGACCTTGTCGGCCGCCTTGCCGGGGGGCGATACCTGCACCCGGCGGGGATTGGTCAGATAGGCGCGGCTGAGTTCTTCCATCTGCTTGGGCATGGTGGCCGAAAACAGCATGGTCTGGCGCGGCGTGCCAAGCGCGGGCGCGATCCGGCGCAGCGCATGGATAAAGCCCAGATCAAGCATCTGGTCGGCCTCATCCAGCACCAGATGACGCGCTTGGCGCAGATCGACCGCGCCGCGATCCATCAGATCGATCAAGCGGCCGGGGGTGGCCACCAAGATATCGGTGCCGCGTGCCATCACGCCGATCTGGCGCCCGATGGACTGACCACCGACAACGGTGGCGATCTTGATCGGCGTGTTGATGGTGAAATGGCGCAAGCTGTCGGAGATCTGGTTCACCAACTCGCGCGTGGGCGCAAGGATCAGCGCCCGCGCCGTCCGGGTCTGGGGGCGGGTATCCTCTTCCATCAGATGCGCGATGAGCGGCAAGCCAAAGGCCAGGGTCTTGCCCGTGCCGGTTTGCGCAAGGCCAAGAATATCATGCCCTTCCATCGCAAGCGGGATCGCTTGGTTCTGGATCGGGGTCGGTTTGTCAAAGCCACCGGCCTTGAGCGCGTTGAGCAGAACCTTGTTCAGGCCCAGCATATCGAAATCGAACAATTCATATCCTTTCGGGCGCCGCATCATGCGAACGCCATCGATCAGGGGCCACGCAGGTCATGCATGGCGGACGAGGGTGCGACCGCGCCGTTATCGGGACACGATCGTCAGAACCCTGCGTGAATGGGAACTGGGAGAAACTTGCTGTCGTTGTCAGGCCCACGGGTATCACCCCGCTGTCCGACTGCTCACGCGGCAGTGCAGCGACATGCATGGCACATGCGGGCTGGCGGGTCATATGTCAAGCGCCACGGCCCTTTTCCTTGGCGGCTGCTTCCTTTATGTGCCGCCTATCCACAAGGGTAAGGACCAAAACATATGGGATACCGAGTCGTCGTCGCCGGTGCCACGGGCAATGTGGGCCGCGAAATGCTGAACATCCTCGCCGAGCGGGAATTCCCGATCGATGAGATCGTGGCACTGGCCAGCCGAAAATCGCTGGGGACAGAATGCAGCTTTGGCGACAAGACCCTGAAAACCAAGGATCTCGACACCTTTGATTTCACGGGCTGGGACATCGCGCTTTTCGCCATCGGCTCCGAAGCCACCGCGATCTATGCCCCCAAGGCCGCCAAGGCGGGCTGCGTGGTGATCGATAACTCCTCGCTCTACCGCTATGATCCCGACGTGCCGCTGGTGGTGCCCGAGGTGAACCCCGAGGCGGTTCTGGGCTATGCCAAGAAAAACATCATCGCCAACCCCAACTGCTCGACCGCGCAGATGGTCGTGGCGCTCAAGCCGCTGCATGACCGCGCGCGCATCAAGCGGGTTGTCGTCTCGACCTATCAATCGGTTTCAGGCGCGGGCAAGGCGGGCATGGACGAGCTGTGGGACCAGACCAAAAGCATCTACAACCCGACCGACAGCAAGCCGCCCACCAAGTTCACCAAGCAGATCGCCTTTAACGTCATCCCCCATATCGACAAGTTCATGGAGGATGGCTCGACCAAGGAAGAGTGGAAGATGGTGGTCGAGACCAAGAAGATCCTCGACACCAAGATCAAGGTCACGGCCACCTGTGTGCGCGTGCCGGTCTTTGTCGGCCATTCCGAGGCGATCAATATCGAGTTCGAGGATTTCCTCGACGAGGAAGAGGCCCGCGATATCCTGCGGGAGGCGCCGGGCGTCATGGTCATCGATAAGCGCGAGGATGGCGGCTATGTTACCCCCATCGAATGCGTGGGCGATTATGCGACCTTCATCAGCCGCATCCGTCAGGACAGCACGCTCGATAACGGGCTGAACCTGTGGTGCGTCAGTGACAACCTGCGCAAGGGCGCGGCACTGAACGCGGTGCAAATCGCCGAGACGCTGGGCAACCGGGTGTTGAAAAAGGGCTGATCGGGTTTTTCGGAAAACATCAGGCCGGCCCGGCTTTGCTGTGGCTGGCCTTTTTATGCGTATCGATGGGGCGGCAGGAAATCGCCAACGGGCGCAGCGATACCGTGTATTCCCAATTGCCTTGAGGCAGCCAAAGCCCCACCTGTTTGGGCCGGGATCGTAATCAAAACCGGAGTGCTCTTATGCGTATCGCCATTTTCCTCGCAGCCCTTTTGATGGGCAGCGCTGCGGCCTTTGCCGATGATATCGTGATCCGGGCCGATATCGCGGAAGCGACGGTTTTCCTTTCGGGGGCCGAGGTAACGCGCCGCGGCACTGTGTCGGTTCCGCCTGGCACCCATCGCCTGCTGATCGCCATGCCCGATGCGGCACAGGCCGACCGGATCGAGGTGTCCGGCTCCGAGGGCCTGAGGATCGGGCCACCGCAACTGCTGTTGGGCCACGTAATCGCCGAAGGCGCGCTGGATGATCCGGAACAGGCCACGGCCCGCGCTGCCGTTCAGGCCGCCAATGAATCTTGGTGGGAAGCGAGGAACGATCTGGCCGCAGCCTACGCCGTGAGACGGGGCCTCGAGGCGCAACAATCCTATCTTGCGGCCCTGTCAAGCGGCGGCCCTGACGGCGCTTCGATGCCTGCCGATATGACGACGCTGTCGCAAAATCTGGCGACACTGGGTTCGGAAACGACCCGGGTGGAAGCTGGCATCAACGCCGCGGAGATCGAAAACCGCGCCCTGGCCGATGTTGTGGCCGACAGATACGCCGCGCTTGTCGCCGCGACAGCCAATCTGGCGCGGCTTACTCCCTTCGATGAGTCCATCGACGGGGTCGAGGTGACTGTGACCGCCGATACCGAGATGACGGTTGAGGTAGCGATCGACTATCTGAGCGATGCGGTACACTGGGAACCTTCGTATGAGTTCCACCTCGACAGCGACACCGGCGCGCTCAAGATCGAACGCCTCATCACCGTTTTCACCGGCGGGACCGCGCGCTGGCAGGATGTGGCGATGACCTTCTCCACCGCCGAACCGAATCGGCCGCGCAGCCCCTCGGAACTAAGCCCGACCCCGGCCCGGATCTTTGAACCCGCGCAGATCGGCCTGATGCCGCAGGCCCGTTTCGGCGATGCCGCTCCGGCGATGGAGATGGTCGCCGCCGCACCGCAGGCGGTGCTGCAAACATTGGGCCTTTCAATCAGCTATGCCTATTCTGAACCAGTCAGCATCAGCGCGGGTGGTCAGACCACCCTGCCCCTCGAAAGCCTAGCACTGGAAACCCAAACCGAGGCGCGCGCTGTGCCACGAACCGATGCGACCGCTTTCCTTGTCGCCATTGGCCAGAACGACAGCGGCGAGCCGATCCTGCCCGGTCAGGCCAGCTTTTTCCGAGACTTCGCATTGGTGGGCGAGGACATGATCGACATGATAGCCGATGGCGCAGAGATCGAACTGGCCTTCGGTCCTTTGGACCATCTGCGGCTGATCTGGATCGACCGATCACTGGCCGAGGGGGATCGTGGGATTTTCGTCACCGCCAATACGCAAGAGCGCCGCATCGCCTTTGGGGTCGAGAATACCGGCGATCGCAGCGAAACCCTTCGGCTGCTCTACGCCACACCCTTCGCCGAGCAAGAAGATTTGCGCCTGTCGATGACACTGGCACCGCAGCCGAATGCTGTTGATGTGGACGATCTGCGCGGGGTGCAAGCCTGGGCATTCTCGGTTGCGCCCGGCGAAACGAAACTGATCGAAATGGGCCTGACATTCGCCTGGCCCGAGGGCCAAGAGCTGATCTGGCAGCCCTGAGGCCTCAGAACCGCTCGGCGCGCAGGACTTCGCAATCGGTCACGCTGACCACGCCGATATGGCGTTCCACCACGGCAAAGGCCGCATCAAGCAGGCCATCCAAGCGCTCGGGGCGAATGATGCAGACCACGCTGACCATGCCGCCTGCGCGGCTCACCTGCCCCTCGCGGGTCCATTGGCCCGATTTGCCGGAGCCGCCTAGCACCGGCAGCACCGTGAACCCCGTGACACCCGCCTTGATCAAGGCATTGGTCAGGCGCGTCTCCATCACCGCTTCGATGGTGATCTCGACCCGTTTGGCCTTGTGTGTCTGCATCTGCGTCAGCCTCCGGTGACGGCGCTGGCCACCGCGAGGTAAAGCGGGATGCCAAGCGTGAGATTGAAGGGAAAGGTCACGCCCAGCGAGAGCGTGAGATAGACGGATGGGTTCGCCTCGGGCAGCGCGACCCGCATGGCAGCCGGCACCGCGATGTAGGAGGCCGATGCGCACAGCGTCATGAACAGCACGACCCCGCCGGTCGAAAGACCGAGCAACAGACCGGCACCCAGACCCAGCACCGCACCGATGGGCGGCATGATTACACCGAACAGAAACAAACCGCGCGTCAACACGGCACGCGCCTCGCGCAGGCCACGTCCCGCCACCAAGCCCATATCCAGCAAGAACAGGCACAAAACACCCTGAAACGGCGCGACAATGAAAGGCGCGATGCGGTCCATCCCCTCGTCACCGGTGATCCAGCCGATCAGGAAGGAACCCACCAAAAGCACGATAGATCCGTTGAGCAAGATCTCCCGCATCAGCCCATCTTCCATCTCGCCATTGGCCTTGCCGTAGCGCGCGATGATCCAAAGCGCCGACAAGATCGCGGGCGCCTCCATCGCGGCGGCAACGGCGACCATGTAGCCCTCGGATGTCAGGCCAGCCGAAGTGATGACCGAGGTAGCCGCCACGAAGGTCACGATGGAGATCGAGCCGTAATGCGCGGCAACCGCCGCCGCATCGGTGACGTCGAGCCGCGACATGACCCGCAGCAGCGCAAATGCGATCAACGGCAGCGCAAAGGACAGGATGACGCCCACCAAAAGCGACATCAAGAGCGTGGCGTCGATCCCGTGATCGGCCACGCTTGCGCCGCCTTTGAAGCCGATGGCGAACAACAGGTAGATCGACATCCCCTTGGCAATGGCTTCGGGGATGGAGAGGTCGGATTTCGCGAAAGCGGCCAAAAGGCCAAGCGCAAAGAACAGGATGATCGGTGACAGCAGGTTATCCGCCGCAAGCGCCAATATCCCATCCATCCACTCACTCCTGTCGATTGTTTCGTCGCGCTTCCCTTAACGGGCGTGCAACCGACGGTAAAGCTCAGCCGCGTACGAAATGGCGCACCTCGCCATCGAATGTTTCAAGATCCATCTCGGCCAGATCGGTCCAAAGCCCGTGCAATGTCAGCTGACCCGCATCGACCGCCTCGGCCACAAACGGATAGCTCATCAGGTTCTCGAGGCTGATCAAGATCCCCTCTTTCTCCAGCGCGGTCTGGCGATGGGCAGCATCGCTGATATCGGCGATCCGGGCCACACCGGGACGCAGAATATCGAGCCAGCGACCAACAAAGCTGTCGATCTGGTCCAGTTCGGCCGCCTCACCTGCGCACATCTGCAAGCATCCCCGCACACCGCCGCATTGCGAATGGCCTTTGACGATGATGTGGCGCACCTTGAGGAACCTGACCGCGAATTCTACCGCCGCGGCCGTGGCTTGGTGATGCCCATCAGGCGCATAGGGCGGCACCAGATTGGCGATATTGCGATGCACGAATAATTCGCCGACCTGTTGGCCAAAGACCGGCCCAACCGCGACGCGGCTATCGCAACAGGCGATCACCATCGCCTGCGGGTTCTGACCTTCGATCGCGAGTTTGCGAAACAGGTCACGATTGCTGGGGAATTCGTGGGTTTTCCAGCGCTTGTAGCGCTCAAGCAGATAGTCAGGCAGGGATTTGACACGGTGCATTTGTGGTCGTTCCCCGTGGGTGTCCGTCCCTTCATTAGCCCAATGCCACGCAAATTGGAGGCGATTTTTCACGCGGCAATAAGGCTTTGTTCAGACCCGGATCGCATTTTCGCGCCTGCCCATGGTGGGGGCGAAGTGTGGAGCGTTTGTATGAGGGCGGGTGTAACTGACCTACCGCTGGGGGAGCCTGCGCGCTTCAACCCCAGCCAACTTGAATTGCTGTGTGACCATTTAGGCGAACATCGTGCCGAAGCAGAGGTTGCGCATGCGTTGGAACGGATCGCCAAAAGCTTGGCCGAGATCGGGTCCGCCAAACGACGGGCGGATCGCGCGGCGCTGGAAAACCTGCTGGCCGCCCTTGTCGGCGACGCCCGGCTGATCGGCATGGCGACGTTGGCGCAGGCGGGGCGGCATGTGCTTGATTGTCTCGATCGGGACGATCCCATCGCCTTGGCCGCGACCTTGGCCCGGCTCGAGCGGGTCGGGGATCGCTCGATCGACGCGATCTGGGATCTGGAGGATCTTTCCGGGTGACGGGCCTTGCGGCGACCGGGCATGGCGCTAGTGTGGCGGCTCACGCAAATCGCCCTCAACCGCCCGAGTGTCATGCAAAAAGACCTATGTTTCGCCGCGCCCGATCCGACGGCCATTCCCATTCGGCTCGTGGCAAGCGATGGCGCGCTTGATGATCTGACACAGGCACAGCGCGCTTGGGCCGAACATCACGGCTTTCGCGGTGCCTTGGGCCAAAACTGCGCCCTGCCTGGTACCGATGGGCAACCGGTCATGGTCTTGCTTGGCACCGGCACCCCGCAAGAGCGGCTTTGCCGCCGCTTCGCACTTGGCCATGCCATCGCCGGATTGCCGCAAGCGACCTATCTGCTGTCCAACCCACCAAAAGGGGCCGATGGTGCGGAACTGGCCCTTGGCTATCTGTTCTCATGCTACCGCTTCGATCGCTATCGCGACCAAGGCCGCGCCCCGGCGCGGTTGATCGCACCCGATGGGGTAGATGCCGCGCAATTGGAACGCATCGCTGCCGCCGAGGCGCTGACGCGCGACCTGATCAATACACCGGCCGAGGATATGGGCCCCGACGCCCTCGAAGCGGCGGCGCGTGATTTGGCGGGGGCGTTCGGCGCCACGATTTCGGTCACCACGGGCGATGATCTGCTGGCTGCGAATTTCCCGCTGATCCACACGGTCGGCCGGGCTGCCGCACGCGCGCCACGCCTGATCGAGATGCGTTGGGGCAAGGGCAAGCAGACGCTGACCCTGATCGGCAAGGGCGTCTGTTTCGACACGGGCGGGCTGAACCTCAAACCCGGCGCGTCGATGGGGCTGATGAAAAAGGACATGGGCGGCGCGGCCACGGTCTTGGGCCTTGCGCGCATGATCATGTCCGAGGGTCTGGATATCACCCTGCGCGTGCTGATCCCGGCGGTTGAGAACGCGGTATCAGGGGCGTCTTTTCGGCCCGGCGACATCTTCACCGCGCGCAACGGCAAAACAGTCGAGATCAACAACACCGATGCCGAGGGGCGGCTGGTGCTGGCCGATGCGCTGGCACTCGCCAATGAGGAACCCGCCGATCTGACCATTTCGATGGCGACGCTGACGGGGGCGGCGCGGGTGGCGGTCGGCCCCGATATCGCGCCTTTCTTCACCGATGATGATGGCTTGGCCGCTGATCTCGCGAGGCATGCAGCGCTAGTGGCCGACCCAGTCTGGCGGCTGCCCTTCCATCCCGCCTATGAAGGGCTGATCGAACCGGGCATCGCGGATCTCGACAATGCGCCATCCGGCGGCATGGCCGGTGCGATCACCGCGGCGCTGTTCTTGCGCCGTTTCGTGCCGGATGTGCCGCGCTACGCGCATTTCGACATCTACGCCTGGAGCCAATCCAACGCGCCCGGTCGCCCCAAGGGGGGCTTGGGCCAAGGGGCGCGCGCGCTGTTTGCCCTTCTCAACGCGACAGGGACAAAAACATGACCGATCCGCGCACCACGCCAAGCAATGGGCGCGTGGCCCATATCTCGCTCGAGGGGCAAGTTGCGGCAGAACGCTTTGTCAACGGACGTTGGATGATGATCCAGCAGCCGATGGTCAACATCACCGATGCGCCACGCGGCAACCGGGTCAGCCAGCTTTTGTTCGGCGAGCGATTCTTGTCGCTTGAAACGGCCGATGGCTTTGCCTTTGGCATGGCCGAGCGTGACAATTACGTGGGCTATATCCTCTCAGGCGCGCTGACCGGGGCCGAGGATGCCACCCATTGGGTCACCACCCCCGCGACACATCTTTACCCAAAGCCCGATTTCAAATCCCCGCCCGATGTGGCGCTGTTTTTCGGCAGTCAGGTCAAGGTTGCTGGTGAGCGCGATGGCTTTTTGCGCATCCAAACGGGCCACCATATTCCCGCCCAACATCTCACGCCGATCCGCGCGCGGTTTTCCGACCCGGTCGGTATCGCCGATCTGTTTCTTGGCACACCTTACCTTTGGGGCGGCACAAGCCGCTGGGGGATCGATTGCTCGGGGCTGGTGCAAGCGGCCCTCTTGGCCTGTGGCATCCCCTGCCCCCGTGACAGCGACCAGCAAGAGGCGGCCTTGGGCACAGCCTTGCCCGAGGGGGCGGCCCTGCAACGCGGCGATCTGGTATTTTGGCGCGGCCATGTGGGCATCATGGCGAATGATCACATGCTGCTGCACGCCAATGCGCATCACATGGCCGTCGCCTATGAACCACTGGCCGAGGCGGTCAAACGCATCGAGGCGCGCGAATTCGGCGCGGTCACATCCTTTCGGCGGCTGTCGCTGGCGGCTTAGGTCTCGACTGCGCGGATCAGCTTGCGCTCCAATACGCGCAGCACGGCCCGCAGGTCATTGCCCCGCTTGAGGATGCGCCCATCCATGCCGATCACGGCGTATTGCCCTTGCCGGTCACGCAGGCGGGGGCGCTTTTCCACGCGGTAGATCGGATGCTCGGCGGTGCGGCGAAAGATTGAAAAGACCGCCACCTCGCTCAGATGCGAAATGCCGTAATCGCGCCATTCACCCGCGGCGACCATGCGCCCGTAAAGCGTGAGGATATGGCCCAGCTCATGGCGATCAAAGGCCACCTGTTCCGTGCGCGCTGCGGGCCCTTGGGGCTGGAAATGCATCACCATCCCGAATTGTTGAGCGCGATGGCCCCGAAAATCAAGCGCGAATGAAAAAGGCCCCACCGCGGTGGGGCCTTGTTGCCGATCGATCCGGGCGCTTAGGCGCGCACCAATGCCTCATAGGCCTCCGACATGGAGCGGGTCAGGGCGCCAACCTCGAAGCTGTAGTCGCCGATCTGGCCCACGGGTGTCACCTCGGCGGCGGTGCCGGTCAGCCAGCACTGCTCAAAGCTTTCAAGCTCTTCGGGCATGATGTGGCGCTGATGCACGGTGATGTTGCGCTCGCCCAGCATGCGAATGACGGTCTGGCGCGTGATCCCGTTGAGGAAGCAATCGGCCAGCGGTGTATGCACCTCGCCATCCTTGACGAAGAAGATATTGGCACCTGTCGCCTCGGCCACATAGCCGCGATAGTCGAACATCATCGCGTCCGAGCAACCCTTGGCCTCAGCCGCGTGCTTGGACATGGTGGCGATCATGTAAAGACCCGCTGCCTTGGCCTGATAGGGCGCGGTCTCGGGGGCGGGGCGGCGCCATTTCGCGATGTCGAGCTTGGCACCCTTGGTCTTGGCATCGCCGTAGTAATTGCCCCAGCTCCACGCCGCGACGGCCATGCGCACCGGGTTGCGCTTGGACGAGACACCCATGTCGTCGCCCGCGCCGCGCCATGCCAGCGCGCGCACATAGGCATCGGTCAGGCCATTGGCCTGCATCACCGCGTATTTCGCGGCCTCGATCTCATCGACCGAATAGGGGATCGGCATGTCGATCATCTCGCCAGACTTCAGCAAGCGCTCGGAATGCCGGCGGCTCTCGAAGATCTTGCCGTTATAAGCGCGCTCACCCTCGAACACGGAGGAGGCGTAATGCATCGCATGGGTGAGGATATGGACATTGGCACCGCGCCAATCCACCAACTCGCCATCCATCCAGATCTTGCCATCACGATCATCATAGGCTCCGGCCATCGGTCCGCTTCCTTGTTCGTTGTACCGGCTCTTCCAACCGGTCGGGTTTTCGAATATTGCGCAGATTACGTCCGTATCGGGCATATTATTGCGCAAAACGCCCTAATCGCTAGCAATCGATTCTTGGAAAGTCAACAAGGCTGACATAAACTGGGGCAAATCCGCGAAGGGATAATGGTAAAGGGACAGCGCATGGCGGATCGCAACGTGGCGAACCTGATGGGGCGTGGGGAAAGCCTGCTTTTCCTGACCGATGACCAACTGCGCCGCGGGATCGAGGCGATGTTTTTCGCCTATCGCGGCTTTACCGCCGACCCCGACCGCATTTTGCAAGATTACGGCTATGGCCGCGCGCATCACCGGGCGATCCACTTCATCAACCGCACGCCGGGCACGACGGTGAGCAACCTTTTGTCGATCCTTGGCGTGACCAAGCAATCGCTCAACCGCGTATTGCGCACCTTGGTCGAGGATGGTTTGGTCGACAACCGCATCGGCACCCGCGACAAGCGCGAGCGGCATCTGTTCCTGACGCCCAAAGGTGCCACGCTCGAACGCGAATTGTCCGAGGCCCAGCGCAACCGCATGCGCGACGCCTATCGCGCCGCAGGCCCCGAAGCGGTGGCCGGTTTTCGCACCGTGCTCGAGCAGATGATGAACCTCGAGATGCGACGCCACTACATGGATGACGGAGAGAGTGTGAAATGAGTGCCGAGATCGGTGCGCATCTGCTGATCGTCGATGATGACGAGCGTATCCGCGGGCTGTTGCAGAAATTCCTGATGCGCAACGGCTACATGGCCAGCGTCGCGCGCGACGCGGCACAGGCGCGGCGGCTGCTCAAGGGCTTGGCCTTTGACCTGATCGTACTCGACGTGATGATGCCCGGCGAAGATGGGCTCAGCCTATGCAGCGCGATCAGGCAAGATCAGAACACGCCCGTCTTGCTGTTGACCGCGCGCGGCGAAGCGGGCGACCGGATCAGCGGGCTGGAGGCAGGGGCCGATGATTACCTTGCCAAGCCATTCGAGCCCAAGGAATTGTTGCTCAGGATCAACGCCATCCTGCGGCGCATGCCCAAGCCCGTGGAAGAACCGGAATTGCCGCAGATCCTGCATATGGGCCCGATCCGCTATGATCTGGAGCGGGCCGAAATGTGGCATGGCGCAACCCTTGTCCGATTGACCGCGACCGAGGCCGCCTTGATGCGGATCTTCACCAGCGAGCCCAATCACCCGATCAGCCGCACGGAATTGGTGGCGCTTCTCAACCGCGATAAATCCGGCGTCGATCAGGTCCAGGAACGCGCGGTCGATGTGCAGATCACCCGCCTGCGCCGCAAGATCGAGGTCAGCCCGAAAGAGCCGCGCTATCTTCAAACCGTGCGGGGCGCGGGCTATATGCTGGCCCCCGACTAAGGAAAGATGCCGCCGTGACGCTTTTGGTTGAAAACCCCGCTGGCCTTGATCACCTGACCCCGCTTGGCCACCCAGAGCGGGTCGAGCGCCTGTCAGAGATTAACGAGGCGCTCTCGGCCCCTGAATTCGACGATCTGACCCGGATGATCGCCCCCATGGCCGATGAAGCCGTGCTGCTTTTGGGCCATCCGCAATCCTATATCGACTGGGTGCGCGCCCAGATACCCGCGCGCGGGCGCGCAGCGCTTGACGCCGATACCCATGCTAGCCCCGGCTCGTGGGAGGCCGCCTTGCGCGGCGTGGGCGGCTGCATCGCCGCAATCGATGCGGTGCTGGGCGGTCGGGCCAAGAACGCCTTTGTCGCCACACGACCGCCCGGCCACCATGCCGAGAAAACCCGCGCCATGGGGTTTTGCCTGTTTTCGACTGTCGCCATCGCGGCACGCTATGCGCTGGAACATCACGGGCTGTCGCGCGTGGCCGTCGTGGATTTCGATGTGCATCACGGCAATGGCACGCAAGATGTGCTGTGGGATGAGCCGCGCGCGCTGTTCATTTCCTCTCACCAAATGCCGCTCTACCCCGGATCGGGGGCCGCCAATGAGCGTGGCGGGTCGAACAATGTGCTGAACCTACCCTTGGCACCCGCCACGGATGGGGCGGCGATGCGGCGGGCCTATGAAACCCAAGGCTTTGCCCGTCTGCGCGATTGGGCGCCGGAGTTGATCCTGATCTCGGCGGGGTTCGACGCCCATGCCGATGATCCGCTGGCCAATCTGATGTGGGACGAAGAGGATTTCGCCTGGATCACGCGCGGCCTTTGCGACATCGCCGATGAGGTCTGCGCCGGGCGCGTGGTCTCGACTCTCGAGGGCGGTTATGATCTGCCCGCATTGGCGGCCTGCGCCGCGGTGCATGTGACGGAATTGAAGGAGCGCGGCGCATGAGCGACGACAAGGCAATCGCGGCAATGAGTTTCGAGGATGCGATCCGGGAACTGGAACAGGTGGTCGGCGCGCTGGACCGTGGCGATGTGGCGCTGGAAGAATCGATCAAGCTTTATGAACGCGGCGCCGCCCTCAAGGCGCATTGCGAAACCAAGCTGAAAGAAGCCGAAGAAAAAGTCGCGCAGATCACGCTCGACAGCAATGGCCAGCCCACCGGAGCCACCCCGGTCGAGGGGCTGTAATCTCGTGTTCAAGGCAGCACTCGCGGCGGCACAGGCGGATATCGCGCAATTCCTGACGGCTGAGCTGGCGCGCTTTGGCGATGACCGCGTGGCCCAAGGGATGCGTTATGCCACGGACGGCGGCAAACGGCTGCGCGGGTTCTTGGTGCTGGAAACCGCCGCGGTCTTCGGCGTGAGCCGCGATCAGGCGATGTTCGCCGCCGCTTCGGTGGAATGCCTGCACGCCTATAGCCTTGTGCATGATGATCTGCCCTGCATGGATGATGATGACCTGCGCCGGGGCCAGCCCACGGTGCATGTGAAATGGGATGAGGCGACCGCCGTTCTGGTGGGCGATGCGCTGCAAACCTTCGCCTTTGAACTGCTGGCCGATCCGCGCGCAGGCGATGACGCGCAGCGCGTGGCGCTGATGGGTAGCCTTGCCTGCGCCTCGGGCGCGCAAGGGATGGTCTTGGGTCAGGCGCAAGATATCGCAGCCGAGACCGCGCAGGCGCCCCTGACGCTGGAACAGATCACCGAATTGCAGGGCAACAAGACCGGCCGCCTGATCGAATGGCCCGCACTTGCGGGCGCGATCTTGGGCGGTGCCGATCCCGCACCGCTTTTGGCCTATGCCCGCGCCATTGGTCTGGCCTTCCAGATTGCCGATGACATTTTGGATGTGACGGGCGATGCCGCCACCGCCGGAAAGGCGCTGCAAAAGGATGCGGCTGCGGGCAAGGCGACATTCGTGTCGCTCCTTGGGCTCGACGGCGCCAAGGCACGCGCCGAGGCCCTCGTCGCCGCGGCCGAGGCCGCCCTGACCCCCTATGGCGAAAAGGCGCATCACCTGCGCGCGCTGGCCCGCTACATTGTCGAACGCGACAAGTAAGGCCGAAGGAGGCCAAGCCAGTGACCAACCGCCCGACGACCCCTTTGCTCGACCGCGTGACCGCGCCCGCCGATCTCAAGCGGTTGAGCGATGCGGAGCTGCGCCGCCTTGCCGATGAGCTGCGCGCGGAAACCATCTGGTCGGTCAGCCAGACAGGCGGGCATTTCGGCGCGGGGCTGGGTGTGGTCGAGATGACGGTGGCGATCCATGCCGTTTTCGATACGCCGCGCGACAAGCTGATTTGGGATGTCAGCCATCAGGCCTATCCGCACAAGATCCTGACCGGGCGACGCGAACAGATGCACACGATCCGGCAGAAAGATGGGCTGTCGGGTTTCACCAAGCGATCCGAGTCGCCCTATGACCCATTCGGCGCGGCCCATTCTTCGACAAGTATCTCGGCGGCCCTTGGCTTTGCCGTGGCGCGCGATCTGGGCGGGGCTTGCGACACCGGGCATGGCGATGCGATCGCCGTGATCGGCGATGGCGCACTGTCAGGCGGCATGGCCTATGAGGCGATGAACAACGCGGGCCATCTGGGCAAGCGGCTGATCGTGATCTTGAACGACAACGAGATGTCGATCGCGCCACCCACGGGGGCCATGTCCTCCTACCTGTCGCGGCTTTACGCGGGCGCCCCGTTTCAGGAACTCAAGGCCGCAGCCAAAAGCGCGGTCTCGCTTTTGCCCGAACCTTTTCAAGAAGGCGCGCGACGGGCAAAGGAATTGCTGAAAGCCGCAACTGTCGGCGGCACGCTTTTTGAGGAGCTGGGCTTTTCCTATGTCGGCCCCATCGACGGGCATGACATGGAGCAGCTTTTGGCCGTGCTGCGCACCGTCAAGGCGCGCGCCGATGGGCCGATGCTGATCCATGCGATCACGAAAAAGGGCAAGGGCTACGCCGAACACCGCCCCGACCGGGGCCATGCCACCGCAAAATTCGACATCCAGACGGGTGAGCAGAAAAAAGCCCCCTCCAACGCGCCAAGCTACACCAAGGTTTTTGCCCAGTCGCTCATCCGCGAGGCAGAGATCGACCCGCAGATCGTCGCCGTAACCGCCGCGATGCCTGATGGCACGGGGCTTGACCTTTTCGGCGCGCGCTTTCCGGCCCGCACATTCGATGTGGGGATTGCCGAGCAACATGCCGTGACATTCTGCGCGGGCATGGCGGCGGGCGGGTTGAAACCCGTCTGCGCGATCTATTCCACCTTCCTACAGCGCGGCTATGATCAGATCGTACATGATGTGGCGATCCAGCGCCTGCCCGTGCGTTTCGCCATCGACCGGGCGGGGCTGGTTGGGGCCGATGGTGCCACCCATGCGGGCAGTTTCGACATCGCCTTTCTTGCGAACTTGCCCGGTTTCATCGTCATGGCCGCCGCCGATGAGGCGGAGCTGGTCCATATGCTGCGCACCGCGCTGGCCTATGACGAAGGCCCCAGCGCTTTCCGCTTTCCGCGCGGTGAAGGCGTGGGCGTGGATTTGCCCGAGCGCGGCGAGGTGCTTGAGATCGGGCGCGGCCGCATGATCGCAGAGGGCAACCGCGTTGCCATCCTGAACTTCGGCACCCGCCTGAAGGAAGTGCGCGAGGCGGCCGAGGCACTGGCGCAAAAGGGCATCACCCCCACCATCGCCGACGCCCGCTTCGCCAAGCCGCTCGACCGCGACCTGATCTTGCAACTGGCCCGCCACCATGAGGCGCTGATCACCATCGAAGAGGGTGCCGTGGGCGGCTTCGGCAGCCATGTGGCGCAGCTTTTGGCCGAGGAAGGTGTGTTCGACATAGGCCTAAAGTACCGGTCCATGTTCTTGCCCGATACCTTCATCGATCAAGCCAGCCCCGAGGATATGTATGCCGTGGCAAAAATGAACGCCGCCGATATCGAGGCCAAGGTTCTCGATGTGCTGGGCGTGGCCCGGTTGGAGCGGCGGGCGTGATGAGGGTGGCAGTTTCGTAGGGTGTGCCTTCAGGCGCACCCTACCGATCGTTCAACCGCTCCTCGATCTTTCTTAGCCGCTCCAGCACCTCGTCGCGGTAAGCATCTGTGGCGGCATTGCTTTCGGCGGCGTGGGCGTCTTGCATGGAATTGACCACCAGACCCACGATCAGGTTCACCACCGCAAATGTGGTGACCATGATGAAGGGCACGAAGAACGCCCAAGCATAGGGATAGACCTCGAGCACCGGGCGCACGATGCCCATCGACCACGACTCCAACGTCATCACCTGAAAGAGCGTGTAAAGCGACGCGCCGATCGAGCCGAACCATTCAGGGAAACTGGCCGAGAACAGCTTGGTCGCCATCACCGCCCCGATGTAGAAGATGATCGACATCAGCAAGAACACCGACCCCATCCCCGGCAGCGCAGTCAATAACCCCTCGACCACGCGGCGCAGCGATGGCACCGCCGAGACGACACGCAAAACCCGCAAGATGCGCAATGCGCGCAAGACCGAAAGCCCCTGTGCGCCGGGCACAAGCGCGATGCCGACGATCACGAAATCGAAGATGTTCCAACCCGATCGGAAGAACCTCGGCCCCAAGGCCACAAGCTTGAGCAAAAGCTCGACCACGAAGATGGCCAAGCAGGCCTGATCAAGCGCCAAGATCAACGGACCTGCCGCAGCCATGATGCTGGGCGATGTTTCCATCCCCAAGATCACGGCGTTGAAAACGATCACGCCGATGATGGTGTTGCGGATGATGGGCCGATCCAGCCACAGGGCCAGATGCGCACGAAACCCAATGTCGGTCGCACTCATGATACTGATAAAACTCCCTCAGACAGGGCTGAGATGGGGCAGTGTGAAGCTTGCCGCAAGCTCTACATGCGGCGACCAGCGAAATTGATCGACGGGTTGCACCCAATTCAGGCGATACCCCCCCTGAATGAGCAAGGCGGCATCACGCGCGAATGTCACGGGGTTGCACGACACCATCGCAACGCGCGGGATTTGCGCGGTGACGATCTGCGCGACCTGCGCCTCGGCACCGGCGCGGGGCGGGTCGATGACGATTCCGTCAAACCGCGCCAACTCGGCTGGCAAAAGCGGGCGGCGAAACAGGTCGCGGGTTTCGACTGTCAGCGCCTTAAGGCCGGTCGCATAGCGCATCGCATGATCAAGTGCTGCGGTCAGCGCCGCCGCCCCCTCGACCGCATGCACGGGCACCGCGCGCGCCAGCGGCAAGGCGAATGTCCCGCATCCGGCAAATAGATCGGCCACCCGCTTGGACCCATCAAGCGCGGCGGCGACAGCGGCACTCAGCGCATCTTCGCCTGCCTTCGTCGCTTGCAAAAAGGCACCGGGCGGCGGGGCAACGGCAATGGTGCCGAAATGCACGCTGGGCAATGTTTCGGCATAGACCGGTTCATCGCCCCAGCTCAGCCGCGCGATATCGCCGCGAAAGCGGGGCAATGCGGTGCGCAATTCTTCATCAAGCGGTTTGCCACCCGTCACCGCGCAATCGATGCCCGTATCGGTCAGCGTCAAGGCAAAGCTCAAGGTCGCCGCGCGTGAGCCACCAACTTGCGTGATCTCGGCCAGCACGGGCAATAGATCGACCAAGGGTTGGGCCAAGACATGGCAATCACCAAGCGGCACGATCACATCCGAGCGGCGCGCATAAAACCCGACAAGCGCCCCTTTCTTGGTGCGCCGCCCAGCAAGGGTTGCACGCCGCCGCGCGCGGGGCGGCGATGTGGCGATGGGCCGGATCGGCGCGGTCAGATCATGGGCGGCAAGGGCGGCCACGATCACGCCCGCTTTCCATTCCGCGACGAAAGCATCGGAGGCATGCATCAGGTTACAGCCACCGCAGCTTTTGAAATGCGCGCAAGCTGGCCTGACGCGGTCGACCGAGGGTTTGACGATCTTGGTATCCGTCATCTGATCACCCGCAACCGCGCCTGTGACCACTTCCCCGGGCAAGCTCAACGGCACGAAAACGGGGCCGGGCGCGATACCATCGCCGTGATGGCCAAGCCGGTGGATGGTCAATTCTGTTTGGGTCATGGTCGCTTTATCGCTGGGCTGAAGGCATAGCCCTCGGGGCTGAGGATCGTCGCCTCGCGCAAGCCATGTGGCTTGTCCGTCGCGGGCTCGGCCACGACATGCCCCGCCGCCGCAGCGCGCGCAATGGCTGCGTCGGGATCAATGCCAAAGAGATAGATCTGCACCCCGCCACCGCGCGGTGGGTTTTCTGGGATCAAACCGGGCAGCGGATGGCGCGCGAAGGTCGCATCGGAATGAATCTGCAGCAGCATCGCGCCGTGGCGCAGAATGGCGAAATCATCCGAAAGCCGATGCACGCTAAGGCCAAACACATCGCGCAAAAAGCCCGCCAGACCGCGCACATCACGGCTCAGCAGGTTGATACCGATCCCTGCAAGGCTGCGCCCAAGATCATCGGCGGATACAGTTTCAAGGTCCATCAACGCCGTTTACTCCGCCGCCTCGGTCAAGCCGATGAAGCCACCCGATTGGCGGTTCCAATAGCGGGCATAAAGCCCGTCCTTGGCCAAGAGCGCCTCATGTGTGCCATCCTCGACGATACGGCCTTGATCCAGCACGATGATCCGGTCCATCGCAGAAAGCGTCGACAGCCGGTGCGCGATGGCGATCACGGTCTTGCCCTCCATCACCTTGATCAGGCTGTCCTGAATGGCGGCCTCGACCTCGCTATCAAGGGCTGATGTCGCCTCGTCCAAGACCAAGATCGGCGCATCCTTGAGAAAGGCACGCGCAAGGGCAATACGCTGGCGCTGGCCACCCGAAAGCTTGACGCCACGCTCCCCCAAGAAGGCATCATAGCCGCGCCGTCCCTTATGATCGACCAAGGCGGCGATGAAGATATCAGCCTCAGCGCGGGCGGCGGCGGCATAGACCTCTTCGGGGGTCGCGTCCGGGCGACCATAAAGGATATTGTCAAAGGCCGAGCGGTTGAACATGGCGGTGTCTTGCGTGACCATCGCGATCTGGCGGCGCAGGCTGTCTTGTTTGACATTCCGCACATCGATGTCGTCGATCAAGACGCGGCCCGCCTCGGCCTCGTAAAGGCGCAGCAAAAGCGCCACGAGGGTCGATTTCCCCGCACCAGAAGCACCGACAATCCCAAGTTTCTGGCCCGGCGCGATGGTCAGATCAATCCCATCGACACCACCCGATTGCCGCCCATAGGCAAAGCTCACATCGGACATGACGATGCGGCCCGTCGCCTTGGGCAGATCGACCGCGTCAGGGGCATCGACCAACGCATGGGGCGGCGTCAAGGTGCGCATACCATCCTCGATCTCGCCCAAATTGGCATAGATCGCCATCAGCGTGAAACTGACCCAGCCCGTCATCTGTGCAATCCGCATCGAGACCGCACCAATGGCCGCGATCTCGCCTGCACTGACCAGCCCATCTTGCCACAGCATCACGCCAAACAGCACCAAGGCCACGGGCAAAACACCCGCCGCTGTCATCAAGACGAAGCGAAACCCCGTCGAAAACACGCCGAAATCCAAGGCGGCGGCGCGATAACCCTGCATCGCGGCGATGGCTGTCTGATCTTCGTGATCGACATGACCAAACAGCTTGACCGTTTTGATATTGGTGATCGTATCCACGATCTGACCCGTCACATTGGCCCGTGCGGCGGCACGCGTCTTGGACAGTGACCTGATGCGCGGCAGATACCAGCGGATCATGTAGAAATAGACCACCGACCAAACCGCCAAGATCATGCCGATCCGCCAATCGATCGCAGCCAGCATCACCACGGCACCCACCAGTGTCGCGATCGCGAAAGCACCAGCATTGATGGTTTCCGTCAGCACATTGACCAGCGCGGCGGCTGTCTGCATCTGCTTTTGGGCAATACGTCCTGCGAAATCATTGTCGAAAAAGCCGATCGCATGACCCAATGACCAGCGGTGCAAACGGCTTTGGATCAAGGGCGCGACATTGGGCGGAATGACGATCCCGTTGAACGCCGCCGCCGCCCCGAACAGAAGGGGTCGGATCAGCAAGAAGAAGCCGACATAGACGGCAATGAGCAAGGCATTGTCGGCGAAATAATCCGCTGGACCGTGCGCCAAGGCACTATCAATCACCAAGCCAAGCAGCCAGGCCGAGATGACCTCCATCGCGCCGGCCAAGGCCGAGAAAAGCGTGGCAAGCCAGATCACCGGCCAAGTTCCCGACAGGCACCAACGGATAAAGGGCCATAGCTTGCGCGGCGGCGCACCATTGGCAGGGGCAAAGCCGTCGATCATGCCAGCCAGCCAATCGCGCAAGCGGTGCAAAAGGGCGCTCATTCCGCGGCCTCCGCATCGGTGCCAAGAAACCCGCCCGATTGGCGCGCCCAAAAGCCTGCGTAAAGGCCGCCTTGGGCCAGCAATTCGGCATGGGTGCCCGCCTCGACAATATGCCCGGCATCCAGCACCACGATCCGGTCCATCCGCGCGATGGTCGACAGCCGATGCGCGATGGCGATCACGGTCTTACCCTCCATCACGCCGTAAAGCGTATCTTGGATCGCGGCCTCGACCTCGCTGTCGAGGGCCGATGTCGCCTCGTCCAGCACAAGGATGGGCGCATTCTTGAGGATCACACGGGCCAAGGTCACGCGCTGGCGCTGACCACCCGAGAGTTTCACGCCGCGCTCACCCACATGGGCGTCATAGCCGCGCCGCCCTTGCGGGTCTTCCAGCGTCAAGATGAAATCATGCGCCTCGGCGCGCTTTGCGGCGGCGATCATCGCGGCCTCGGTCGCATCGGGGCGACCATATAGGATGTTGTCGCGGACAGAACGGTGCAACAGCGCGCTGTCTTGCTGCACCATGCCGATCTGGGCACGCAAACTATCTTGGGTGACGCGGCGAATATCCTGACCATCGATCAGGATCTGCCCCTCCTCCACATCATAAAAGCGCAGCAAAAGCTTCACGAGGGTCGATTTGCCCGCACCAGAACGCCCGACAAGGCCCAGTTTTTCGCCCGGTTGGATCGTCAGCTTCAACTGGTCCAGCCCGCCTGCGCCGCGCCCGTAGTGATGGCTGACCGCGGCGAAAGCGATCTCGCCGCGATCCATGACCAAGGTTGTCGCATCCGGTGCATCGGTCAGGCGGATCGGGTCAGTGATGGTTTCCATCCCCTCGGCCACCACGCCCAGCGAACGAAACAGCGTCGAGACCGCCCACATGATCCAGCCCGTCATGGCATTGAGCCGGAGTGTCAGCGCCGTCGCCGCCGCGATGGCCCCGACCGAGGCCGCACCACCCGCCCAAAGGCCGATGGCCCAGCCCACAACAGCGACGATGAGAAACCCGTTCAACGCGGTCAGAACCACATCCATGATCGTGTAAAGCCGCATCTCGCGGGCAAAGGTGGCGCGCGTCTGCTCGATCGCCTCCTTGGCGTAATCGATCTCGCGGTCATGATGGGCGAAGAGTTTGACCGAATGGATATTGGTGTAGCTGTCCACCACCCGCCCCGTCGTCATGGAACGCGCATCGGCGCTGGCCTTGGATGCGGGTCCAACGCGCGTAATCGTCCAGCGAAGCAACAGCGCGTAGAGCGCGAACCAGATCAAAAGCGGGATGGCCAAGCGCGGATCGGCATCGGCCAACAAGATCGCCGCCCCCACGAGATAGGCCAGCGAAAAGGTGATGGCGTCGAAGATCTGGAAAATCGCGTCACCCGCGCTGGTGGGGGTCTGCATGATCCGGTTGGCGATCCGGCCCGCAAAATCATTCTCGAACCAGCCCACCGATTGGCGCAACACCTGACGATGGGCCCGCCAACGGATCAAGGCACCGAATTGCGGCAAGATCCCGTTGTTGAGCAGCGCCACATCCAACCCTTGGATCAGGGGCCGCAGCGTCAGGATGAAGATCGCGGCAAGGATGAATTCCCAGCCATGGCTGGCCAGCACATCCGTCGGCGTGCCACTCGACAATAAATCGATGATCCGCCCCATGTACCAGATCAGGCCGATCTCGAATGCTGCAACCATTATCGACATAAAAGCGGTTACGGCAAACAGCTTGCGAAAGGGTTGACCATAGGTCCACAGAAACGGCCAGACCCGGCGCGGCGGCGTATCCGTCTCGACATAGGCCGTGTAGGGATCGACCAGATTTTCGAAAAAGCGGAACATGTGGCGGCCTTCTGAACGTCAAGCTTTCATATAGGCCGCGTGTCAGAGAAAAACCATCACCGCCGCCGCACCAAGGCCAAGTGACATGACCCGCGCAAAGATACGCCACGCAGCAGGCGTATTGAGCAACAAGGCCAAAAGCGCACCAGCAAAGCTCCAGAACAAGCAGACAAAAAAGTTCAGCCCGGAAAATGCCAGGGCAAGGCGCTGCGCCTCGCCCCATGGTCCAAGCCCCGCCGCATAGCCAGACGCGGCGGCCAGCGCCACGGCCCAAAGCTTGGGGTTGATCCATTGAAACAAGATCGCCTCGATCATGGTAAAGGGGCGCGCGCGCCCATCATCGGCCCGCCTTGCCGAAGATCGCCACAGCCCCACCGCCATCCAAGCAATCCATGCGGCAGCCGCGATCTTGAGCGCATATTGCAGCGTCGGCTGCGCCACCAAGATCGCGCCGATGCCAAGCCCGGTCATCCCCGCCACGATCCCCACGCCGATCACCACACCCGCGACATGCGGCAAGGTTGCGCGAAAGCCAAAGCGCGCCCCCGAGGCGGTCAGCAAGATCACATTCGGCCCGGGGCTAAACAGGCCGAGCAGAACAAAAGGGTAAAGCGGGTCCAAGGGTCACTCCGATTGGGGCAAACGCGACAAAAGCTCTGCGCGGCTGAGCGTAAAGCTCGACGCGATCCAGCGCGCTTCCAGCGTTCTGAGCGCCTGACCCAAGGCCGCACCCGACAGGCGCGGCATCAGATCGGCAGGCTTGATCGGAAACACGGCACTGGCCCCACGCGCGATCAAGGCGCGCACAGTCGGGTCAACCTGTGTCTCGAACTGGCTGGCGTGCAGCACCGCGATATCCCACGCGATATCGGCCCCATGCAGATAGGCCAGCGCATCGGGTGAAGTCGTACTGCTCATGCCGTCGCGCAAAATGGTCAGTCGCGCGATATCGGCCTTCGAGAGGCGCAAACCGGCGGCCACTTCGACCGGCCCAAGGGCGGCCAGTCGCCGGATCGGATCAGGTGGCGCGTCTTCGAAGCTGATGAGAATGGGCAGCATGCGCGCCATTGCACCGGGCAGTGTGCGCGCCAAGATCCCGGTCTGCGCCATAGCGGCGACGGCAGCGGCAGGATTGGGCGCGCTGAGCAGTTTCTTGATCTCTGCGCCGACCCTTTCGCGCGACAACTGGCCCAAGCCATCGGCGAGCGCTGCACATGCGGCCAAACCCTCGGCGTCGATCCCGGCATTCGGATCGGCATACCATGCGTGAAACCGAAAGAACCGCAGGATGCGCAGGTAATCCTCGGTGATCCGATCATGTGGATTGCCAATGAAGCGCAAGCGCCGTGCTGCAAGATCGGCCAGACCTTCGCCTGTCGGATCAAGCACTGTGCCATCGGCCTTGGCGTAAAGCGCGTTCATGGTGAAATCCCGGCGCGCGGCGTCATCTTCCACCAGATCGGTAAAGGCGATGGTGGCGCGTCGGCCATCGGTCGCCACATCCCGGCGCAGCGTCGTCACTTCGAAAGGGCGGTGATCGGCGATCAGCGTCACGGTGCCGTGGTCGATGCCTGTCGGCACAACCTTGACCCCGGCGTCCTGCGCCAATGCCATCACATCATCGGGCCGCAGATCGGTGGCGATGTCGATATCGGCGACATCAAGCCCTAGCAGCGCATTTCTAACGCAACCACCCACGAACCACGCGCCATGCCCGCCACGCGTGAGCAGATCCATAACCGTGGCCGTCGCCGGGTCATCCAGCCATGGCGCCGCCAGCTTCATGCCGACACCCGATCAGCCAAGGATTTCAAGATCCGCGCCGTTGCGCCCCAGATATAGTAGGGGCCATAAGGCACGACGAAATAGCGCCGCCGCACACCGCGCCAGCGGCGGCCTTCGATGCGATAATTCCCCGGATCAAGCAGATGCGCGATCGGCACGCGAAACACCTCGGCCACCTCGCCTGCTTCCGGGACGGCTTGGAAATCGCGGGTGATATGCGCGATAACCGGTTTTATGCTATAACCGGTTACAGTTTCATGGGCGGGTAACGCGCCCAAGATATCCACCGTCGCCGGTGCAAGCCCGATCTCTTCATGAGCCTCGCGCAGCGCGGCTGCGGCGGCATCGGCGTCGCCTGCATCCACTTTGCCGCCGGGCAATGCGATCTGGCCCGGATGATGCTTGAGATGCGAGGCGCGCTTGGTCAGCACGACACTTTCGCCAACCACACCGATCAACACGGCAGCGGGTTTGAGCACCCGTCCCGGCGGCAAGACGATCTCTGGGTTCAACTCATAATCCGACGAGGGGTGCGGCGGGCTTTCACGCAATGCCGCGACCAATGTCGCGAGATCAATCCTGCGATCCATGACCCTGCTCCGGATCTGCGCTCGCCTCGAAGCCCAAGGTGCTGGGGTCGAATTCGTAATGCGCGCCGCAGAACTGGCAATCGGCGGTCACGCGGCCATCATCGGTGGTCATATGGCCGATATCGCGCGCCGAATAGATCGACAGGCTGTTGCGCACCCGCTCTTCCGAACAGGTGCAGCCGAACGCCACCGGCAGCGCGTCATAGACACGCGGCCCTTCTTCGTGAAACAGCCGCAAGAGCAGATCGGTCGGCGCCACGCGCGGCCCGACCAGTTCCAGCGGCTCGACCGTGTCGAGCAAGATATTGGCCCGGTTCCAGTTCTCCGCCGCATCATCGTCAAGCAGGTCGACCGCCGCCAGCAACCCATCCTCGCCCGATGCACCATCGCCCATTAAGGGCGAGGCTTTGGGCATGTGCTGCAGCATGACACCGCCACCGCGCCAAAGCGACGGCTCGCCCGGTGCGCTGCTTTGGCCATAGCTCAACGCAAAGCGCGTCGGCAGCTGTTCGGATTGGGCAAAATACGCCTCGGCACAGGCGGCAAGCGATCCGCCCGACAAGGGTGTGATCCCCTGATAGGGTGTCGTATCGCGCCCTTGATCAAGCAGAATGGCGAAATAACCCTGACCGATCTGGCCAAAGGGATCTTGCCCAGCGACCAGCCGTGTCGCGTCAAAACTTGCATAGGCGCGGATGCGGCCGGGCGCACCCTCTTCGCTGGGGGCGTAGAAATCCGTCGCGATCAGGCGGATCGGCCCATTGCCCCGCACCTGCAACGACAGCTTCCAGCGCAGCTTGATGGTTTGCCCGATCATCGCGGTCAAAAGCACGGCTTCGGCCACCATCGCTTCGACCTCGGGGGGGTAATCATGCTGGGCCAAGACCCGCTCAAGCGTCTGGTCAAGGCGCGCGACGCGGCCCCGGATATCGCATCGGTCCAGTTGGAACGGCAAGACGGTGTCGTCCCACGCGATCTTTGTCGTCAATGTCATGGTTGGCTGTCCTGATCTGCGGGCCGTGCGTTCCATATAGCGGATCGCGCCGCAATCCCAAATCGGCTGTCACCGAAATCGGCTTCGACTTGTCGCCGCCCCGGTTTTGGGCAGTATATGTCGAAAGTGCATTTATGTGATATTTGAAGATGAACATCCTTTTCGTCCACCAGAACTTTCCCGGCCAATACCGAGAGTTGTTTCAATGGCTTATCGCGCAGGGGGGGCATCAGATCGTTTTTCTGACCCAGCGCAAAGGCGTGCCTGCGGTCAAGGGCGCGCGCATCATCGAATACACGGCCCATCACAAACCCGCTGACAGCGCCTATGCGCCCACGAAATATTGGGAGGAATGCACCGGCAACGGCTTAGGGGCCGCCTTTGCCGCGCAAAAGCTCGCGGCGGCGGGGTTTCGGCCCGACATCATCCTTGGTCATGTCGGCTGGGGCGAATTGACCTTTCTCAAGCAGGTATGGGCCGATGTGCCGATCATCGGTTTTTTCGAGTATTACTTTCTGGCTCAAGGGGGCTCTGTCGGGTTCGATCCGGAATTCCCGGCCTCCGATCATGCGCCCTTTTTGATGCATGCCCGCAACGCGGTGAATTTCGCCAATTTCCAAACCGTCGATCTGGGCCAATCACCCACATTCTTTCAGCGCGACACCTATCCAACGAACTTCCACGAAAAGATCTACGTCTGCCATGATGGGATTCGCACGGACCGGCTGGTGCCGAACCCACATGCACGCGTGCCGCTGTCGCGCTTGGGGCGCGCGGTCACCCGCGATGATGAGATTTTTACCTATATGTCGCGCAACATGGAGCCCGTGCGCGGCTTTCACAAATTCATGCGCGCATTGCCGCAAATCCTTGCTGAACGGCCGAATGCGCGCGCCTTGATCATCGGCGGAAACGAGGTGTCCTATGGTAAGGCAAGCGATGCGCAAGGCGGCTACCGCGCCGAGATGGAGCGTGAAATCGGCGCGCGCGTCGATTGGGACCGGGTGCATTTTCTGGGCAAGGTGCCCTATGCCGCTTATCAGCAAATCATCCAGATCAGCCGCGCACATGTCTATCTGACGGTACCATTCGTGTTGTCGTGGTCAAGCATGGAGGCCATGTCGATGGGTGCGACCATCATCGCCTCCGATACCGCACCCGTGCGCGAAGTCATGAAACATGGCGAGAACGCGCTTTTGGTGGATTTCCACGATCACAACGCCTTGGCCGCCCAAGTGATCGAGGTGCTGGCCCGCCCCGAAGCCTTCAGCCAGCTCGGTCAAGCCGCACGTGCGCATATGATTGCGAACTACGATTTCGCGACAAAATGCCTGCCCACGCATATCGCGCGGATCAACAGCCTTTTTCCCAAAGGCCGCGCGATCCCCTTGCGCTGAGTATCAATCAGCCAGCCCACTTGATTGATTGGCAAGCCCAAAGACCGCGCCGACAAGGCCGAAGATCGTCTGCGCCGAGGTGATCGGGCTTTCCGTGACAAGCACCAAGTCGCCTTGTGCCAAATGGAAATTGCGGGCGCTGAACAAGCCATCAGCCGATGTCAGATCAAGGGTGAAAACTACCCGCGATTGATTTGGCCCTGTGCCGTCCGCGCGTAGCGCATTTTGCGGATACTCCCGCAGGATCAGAACACCGCCCGGATTGCCACGGCGGCTTTCCACCCCGCCGATGATCGAAATCGCATCAAGCGCGCTGATATCATCTTGCACAAAGCGATGCTGGCTTTGCTGCCCGGCAGCGCCCAGTGACAGGAAATAGCGCCGATCTTCTTCCACGATCACCTGGTCGCCACCGCGCAGCAGCGTATTGCGCCGCGGATCCGCATAAAGCCTTGCGATGGATGTGCCGTAGATGTCACCCGCGCGGATCAGCCTGACCTGCGGATTGGTCAGGCCAGTCTGCACACCCCCGCCCAATGCGATCAGGTTGAGAAGCGTGAAATTGCGATCGGGCATCGGATATGAGCCGGGCGCGCCGACCCCGCCGATCAGGTCGACGGAATTGCTGCGCCCTTCGGCCATGGTCAGTTGCACCTGCGAGGACGGCACGATCCGCTCGATCGCCTCGTGCAAGGTTTGGCGCGCGACCTGTAGCGTCATCCCGGCGACAGGCGTATCGCCCACATAAGGCAAGAAGATCGTCCCATCGGGTGCCACTTCCAATGCTTGGATCTGCACCGCGCGCTGACCCGGTGCCGACAAAAGCGAGCTATCGCTGCTGTCCCAAATCGTGACCTCAAGCATGTCGCCCGTCGCGATCACTTGGGTGCGCGCGCCGCCGCTGGCGGGTATCCAACCAAGATGCGCGGGCTGTGGGTTTGGCCAATCATCCAAAACAGCGAGAAAGTCGCGCGTGACGGCATGAACAGCGAAATCCGTCTGCTCACCCTCGGCGGCTTGCACAATCTCGCGCTCGACAGCGGCCCCGCGCGGTAGAATCTCGCACCCTGCAAGGCCAAACACGATCAACGCGCAGCCCAAGACACCACGAATACGAAATTTAACCATTTGCGCTCTGCCCCGCATTCTTTGCGAACCTGTTTACGCAGCGCGGCTATGAATTCAACTTTCGCGAATAAAAATATCGAAAGAAGATGCAGAAATGCCCTTTTGCCCAGCCCGTCGATCGGCGACAGTCGCGGCGCGATGGTCCGCACGGGCGCATCTATACCTTTAAACCCACGGACAAAGCATGTTTGCGTCCTGAAAAATAAGTGCATCTTGTACCATGGCATCTTGTATCCTTTTGACCGGCGGGGCCGGCTATATCGGGTCGCACACCCATATCGCGCTGACAGCAGCGGGACATAAGGTGGTCATCCTCGATGATTTCTCGAATGCGCAGCACTCGGTTCCCGCGCGGCTGGAACAGATCACAGGTCAACCCATCACCGTAATCGATGCCGATGTGCGCGACGCCGACGCCTTGGCCAAGGTTTTCGCCACCCATACCATCGATGCGGTGGTCCATTTCGCAGCGCGCAAAGCGGTTGGCGAAAGCATGACGGTGCCGCTTGATTATTTCGACGTAAATATCACCGGGCTGATCACGCTGTTGCGCGCGATGGACAGGGCCGGTTGCCGCAGACTTGTGTTTTCCTCTTCCGCCACGGTCTATGGCGTGCCGGATGAGGCGCCGACGCCGGAAACCGCACCCTTCCGCGCGATGAACCCCTATGGCCAGACCAAGATCACCGGCGAACAGATGTTGGGTTGGCTACAAGCCTCAAACCCGGAATGGGCGGTGGGGATCTTGCGCTATTTCAACCCGGCCGGGGCCCATGGCTCGGCGCTGATCGGTGAAGACCCGCGCGATATTCCAAACAATCTGATGCCCTATGTCGCCAAGGTCGCACTTGGCCAATTGCCCCGCGTGATGGTGTTCGGGAATGATTACGACACACCCGATGGCACAGGTGTGCGCGATTATATCCATGTCGAGGATCTGGCCCGTGGCCATGTTCTGTCGCTGGAAAAGCTGTTGTCGACGGGCCAAAGGCATGTCGTGAACCTTGGCACCGGGCGTGGCTATTCCGTGCTGGAAGTGATCGCCGCCTATCAGCGCGCCAGCAATCGCGATGTGCCCCATATGATCACCGACCGCCGCCCCGGCGATGTGCCGATCTACGTCGCGCGCGCCGACAAAGCGGCCGAGGTCTTGGGCTTTCGCACGGAAAAAGGGCTGGATGAGATGTGCGTAAGCTCATGGAAATGGGTCTCGAACATGGCGGATGGGGCATGACGGGCAAGGCGCTTATCACTGGCTCATCGGGCTTCATCGGCTTTCACCTCAGCCGCCAGCTTTTGGCCGCCGGCTGGGAGGTGTTGGGCATCGACGCCATGACCGATTACTACGATGTCGCGCTGAAAGAGCGGCGGCAGGCGATGCTGTCGCAAAATGCCGGGTTTCGCACCCTCAACGACCGGATCGAGGCACCGGGCGTGCTGCATGATCTGATGGCCGATTTTCGCCCCGACGCGGTGATCCATCTGGCCGCGCAAGCGGGCGTGCGCCATTCCATCGACAACCCCGAAAGCTATGTCGAGGCCAATCTCATCGGCACCTTCCGCCTGCTCGAGGCGATCCGCGCGGTGCCGCCCAAGCACAGCCTTCTTGCCTCGACCTCGTCGGTTTATGGGGCCAATAGCCAAATGCCCTATGCCGAGACGCAAAAGGCCGACACACAGATGTCGTTCTACGCCGCCACCAAAAAGGCGAACGAGGCGATGGCGCATAGCTATGCCCATCTCTACGACCTGCCGATCACCATGTTCCGCTTCTTTACCGTCTACGGCCCTTGGGGGCGGCCCGACATGGCGCCGATCAAATTCACCAAGGCGATCCTCGCGGGGCGGCCTATCGACGTCTATAACCACGGCGATATGCGCCGCGATTTCACCTATATCGACGATCTGGTGGCGGGCATCATCGGCTTGATCGATGCGGTGCCACGGCGCCCCGCCGATATCGCGCCGGGCGACAGCCTTAGCCCGGTCGCGCCCTACCGCGTGGTCAATATCGGCAATTCCGAAAGCGTGGCGCTGACCGATTTCATCGCCGCGATCGAGGCCGCGACCGGCAAGACCGCGATCCGCAACCTGATGCCGATGCAACCCGGCGATGTCCCTGCCACTTGGGCCGATGCATCGCTGTTGCAAAGCCTCACCGGCCACCGCCCCAAGACGCAGGTGGCCGAGGGCGTGGCGCGTTTCGTGGAATGGTATCGCGATTACTATCGCGTCTGAGCGCTTAGGCCAGCCCGGCCCGCAAGCAATCATGCAGATGCAATAGCCCCACAGGCGCGCCTGTTGCATCAACCACGAAAAGCGCCGTGATGCGGTTGGCCGACATCACGGCCATCGCCTCGGCCGCCAGATCATCGGCCCCGATCACACGCGGGTTGCGGGTGGCGACCTGACCCGCGCTGCGCGTCATCAGATGGTCGATATTGCGCCGCAGATCGCCATCCGAGATCACGCCGACAAGCCGCCCATCTTCGACGACCCCGGCAATGCCGAAACTCTTTTCGCTCATCACGATCAGGGTATCCGTCATGGGCCGATCCGCCGCGACCAAGGGCAGGGCGTCACCCAAGTGCATCAGCTGCGCCACCTTGGAAAGCTGCGCACCCAGCTTGCCGCCGGGGTGGAAAGTGCGAAAATTCTCGGGCAGAAAGCCGCGCTGTTCCATCACCGCCACCGCCAGCGCATCACCCAAAGCCAGCGTCAAAGTGGTCGAGGTGGTGGGCGCCATGCCGATCACGCAAGCCTCGGGCGCGGGGGGCAGCAACAGCCGGTAATCGGCCGCGCGCATCAAGGTACTGTCGGACCGACCCGAGATCGCCACCATCGGAATGGCAAAGCGCGCAACATGGGCGACCATATCGCGCAACTCGGCGGTCTCACCGGAATTCGAGATCAGAATGGTCAGATCACCCGGCATCACCATGCCCAGATCACCATGACTGGCCTCGGCCGGATGCACAAAGGCCGAGGGCGTCCCGGTCGATGCAAAGGTCGAGCTGATCTTGCGCGCGATATGGCCCGATTTGCCGATCCCGCACAGGATGACGCGGCCCTTGGTGGCAAGGATCGCGCGCACCGCATCGGCGAAATCCGTAGGCAAGGCATCGGCCATGGCACTGACTGCCGCACCTTCGGTCTTGAGGACGCGGGCGGCGGTTTCACGGATGGCGTTTTTCTGATCGTCGGTCATGGCTTTCCCATAGCCCAAGGCCCCGCTTTTGGCGAGAGGGGGGATTTCCCCAAAGCGCCCCATCTGGCACAAGGCAGCGAACAACATGAGGCTGCGATGAACAGACGTTTTGGCCACTGGCCCGAGCCGGGCCGCCGCTACACCCCTCGCCCCGGCGTTTATGCCGTGATCGATGCGGGCGACGGCATCCTTGCCACCTTTCAAGAAGAGCCGCGGCCAGAGCTGCAACTGCCCGGCGGTGGCATCGACGCAGGCGAGCCCCCTCTGCGCGCGCTTTACCGCGAGGTGATGGAGGAAACCGGCTACCGCATCCATACAGCCCGCCGGCTGGGCATGTTTCACCGCTATGTCTATATGCCCGAATACGATATGCATGCCCAAAAGCTCTGCCATATCTATTACGCCCGACTGGGGCCGCGCCGTGGCGACCCGACAGAAGCAGGCCATAGCGCGGTATTCTTGCCTTGGGATGTTGCTGCCGAGCGTCTGGCGGTGTCGGGGGATCGGCATTTCCTGCGTCAGGTTTGGGCCTTGCGCAGGCGCTCACGCGCCGGATCGTGAAACTCCACCAACACGGCCGAGACATCATCGGGAAACACAGCCGTTCCGGCATAACCCGCCAGCGCCGCCTCGAGCGCCGCGAAAAAGCGTGGGCCGCGCAGATGGGCGCAATGGCGCACAAGGTCGATCAGCCCCCACTCATCCAGCGGATGGCCTTGGGGGTCGGGGCATTCGATCAACCCATCCGAACAGATCAGCATCCGATCACCCGGTAAAAGTTGCAGCTGCGTGCTGTGATATTCCGCCCCGTCGATCAACCCGATGGGAAGCCCGCCCGCGCCCACCCATTCACAGTGGCCATCAGCGCGCAGGATCAGCGGGTGCGGATGGCCCGCCTGCACCAGTTGAAACTGTCCCGTGACCAGATCGAGAAAGCCCAGCGCAAGGGTGAAATACCGCTCCGAGCGGATCTCGTTCAGGATCATCTGGTTCAGGCGGGCGGCGGCGACATCGGGGGCGACGGCGCAAAGCGCACCATCGGTTCCGCGTGTCAGGGCGATGTTCTGATCAGGGGTCGCTGCACTCAATATTCCCGCGACTCGCGCCGCGATCATCGCGGCCGCAACCCCATGCCCCGAGACATCGAGCCCAAACAGACCCACCGTGCGCCCATCGACCGGGAAACAGCCAACCATATCCCCACCGATATGACCCGATGCCTTGAGCCAAAGTGAAACATCGACTTGGCCAAAGCGGCGAAACCGCTCTTGCATCTGGGAGCATTGCAGCCGCCGCGCTTCGTCCAAATCATGATCGAGCGCATCGTAAAGCGTGCGCAACTCGCCCAAGGCACCTGACAAAAGCTGGTTCTTCTGCACCAGATCGCGTTGCATCGCCACGATCCGCGCGCCGGCGGTCAGGCGTGCGCGCAATTCGGGCGGGCGCACGGGCTTTGTCAGGAAGTCATCTGCCCCCGCCTCCAACCCTTCGGTCAACGCGCCATCCTCGCTCCGCGAGGTCAGCAAGATGACGTAGACATACCCCTCGCGCCGCAAACCGCGCAGGCGGCGGCAGAATTCCGGCCCGGTCAGCCCCGGCATAACCCAATCGCTGATCACCAACCCGATCTGGGGATCGGTCGCGGCGGCCAATGCCGCCTCGGGCGTATCGCATTCCACCACCTCATGGCCCCACCGCCGCAAAAGCGCGACCAAAAGCATCCGCTGCGCGCGGCTGTCATCAAGCACCAGCACACGCTGCGGCTCGGCGGTGGAATCGGTCAAAGGCCATGTCAGGCGGTCGGGTTGATGCAGCATTTGAACACGCGAAAACGATCGGGAAGCTCAGTTGCACCAATGCAGATTAACGCAGGGTGAAAGTGAAAATACGACCGATCCGGCATCGCATCGGCAAGGTTACGTTAAGTCTCGCAGGCTATGCCCCCGCTATTGGCCAAGAGGGGCAAAACCATGATCGACTGGACAAGGTTGAACGACCTGCGCGCCGATATCGGCGAGGCGGATTTCGCCGCTGTGGCCCAAGTTTTCGTCACCGAAATGCGCGAACGCCTTGTGGTCTTGGCCGCTAATCCTACCGCTGCCACGGCTGAGGATTTTCACTTTCTGCGCGGCAGTGCGGCCAATCTTGGCCTGTCCGATATGGTCGCGGCGTGCAATACCGCGGAGGGTGTTTGTCGGCTTGGAAAGGCGCCTGATGTGGCCGATGTCGCCGACGCTTTTGCCGCCGCCATCATTGCCATCGCCGCCGAGATCCCGGGGCTGACAAACAATCTCTGATTGGCCAGAGCCTCAGATCAGGAAATCTGACAGAACTTCATCTTGCGAGATGTCGCGGAAGCCGAAGCCGCGCGCGGTCACGCGCTCGACGATCCGGTCGAAATTGGCCGGATCATCGGTTTCGATCCCGATCAACACCGAGCCGAAGTTGCGGCTGTTTTTCTTGAGATACTCAAACCGCGCGATGTCATCGCCCGGCCCCAGCATATCGAGGAAATCGCGCAAGGCACCGGGGCGCTGCGGCAAGCGGAGGATGAAGTATTTCTTCAAACCCTGCCATTTGCGCGCGCGTTCCTTGACCTCGGGCAGGCGTTCGAAATCGAAATTCCCTCCCGATGTGACACAGACCACCGTTTGGCCCGCGATCTGATCGGCGATCTGGCCCAGCGCATCGACGGAAAGCGCACCGGCGGGTTCCAACACGATCCCCTCGACATTCAGCATCTCTTGGATGGTGATGCAGATGCGGTTTTCCGGCGCGATCAGCACATCCTGTGGCGCGACATCGCGCAGGGCCGCGAAGGTCAGATTGCCGATCCGCGCCACCGCCGCGCCATCGACAAAGGTATCGGTGATCGGCACCGTTGTGGGCGCGCCATGGGCCAGCGCAGCGGTCAGGCTGGCACCCCCCGCCGGTTCCACCAGTGTCAGCGCGGTCTTGGCACCCACGGCCCGAAGATATGACAGCATCCCCGCCGATAGCCCGCCGCCACCGACAGGCAGGATCAGCCGATCAGGCGCGCGGCCCATCTCGTCGAGCATTTCAACCGCGACCGAGGCTTGGCCCTCGATCACATCGGCATCGTCGAAGGGCGACAGAAAATGAGCGCCCGTGCGGGCGCATTCCGCCTTGGCGGCGGCCAGCGTCTCGTCGAAGAAATCGCCGGTCAGCACAATCTCGACTGTGCCTGCACCGAATGTGCGGGTTTTCATGATCTTCTGCTCGGGCGTGGTCACGGGCATGAAGATGCGCCCACGCACCCCGAAATGCGCGCAGACAAAGGCCACGCCTTGCGCGTGATTGCCCGCCGAAGCGCAGATGAAATCGCGCCGCGTGGGATCAATGGCCAATGCCTTGCGCATCGCATTGAACGCCCCGCGCAGCTTGTAGGAGCGCACAGGCGACAAATCCTCGCGCTTGAGCCAGATATCGGCCCCGAAGCGTTCGGAAAGATGCGCGTTGCGCTGGAGTGGCGTGGGCGCAAACAGGTCGCGCAAAGCGCGTGTTGTTGCCCGGGCGTTGTCTGCAAAATCATTCATCGCACTGGCGTGCCGCAACTCGTCGCGCAAGTCCAGCGCCAGTTATGCCTGCTCACCTTGCCCCGCGCCCGAAAACCCGGTATCGCCGCGCGGTCATTCCCGCATGCGACGGAGCCAGCCCATGTCCGCACCTAAAAAGGTTGTTCTTGCCTATTCCGGCGGCCTCGACACCTCGATCATCCTGAAATGGCTGCAAACCGAATACGGTTGCGAGGTCGTGACCTTCACCGCCGATCTGGGTCAGGGCGAAGAGTTGGAACCCGCCCGCGCCAAGGCCGAGATGCTGGGCATCGCGCCTTCGAACATCTTCATCGAAGATCTGCGCGAGGAATTCGTGCGCGATTTCGTCTTCCCGATGTTCCGCGCCAATGCGCTTTACGAGGGGCTGTACCTGCTCGGCACCTCGATCGCGCGGCCCCTGATCTCCAAGCGGCTGGTCGAGATTGCAGCGATGACCGGCGCCGATGCCGTCAGCCATGGCGCAACCGGCAAAGGCAATGATCAGGTGCGCTTCGAGTTGTCGGCCTATGCGCTGAACCCCGAGATCAAGGTGATCGCGCCTTGGCGGCTCTGGGATCTGACCTCGCGCACCAAGCTGTTGGAATTCGCCGAGGCCAACCAAATCCCCATCGCCAAGGATAAGCGCGGCGAGGCACCGTTCTCGGTCGATGCGAACCTTCTGCACACCTCGTCCGAGGGCAAGGTACTGGAAAACCCCGGCGACGAAGCCCCCGATTACGTCTATCAGCGCACCACCAACCCCGAGGATGCGCCCGATCAGCCCGAAATGGTGGAAATCACCTTTGAACGCGGCGATGCGGTTGCCATCAACGGTGTGGCCATGTCGCCCGCCACGATCCTGACCAAGCTGAACGAGCTTGGCGGCAAGCATGGCGTGGGCCGCCTTGACCTTGTGGAAAACCGCTTTGTGGGCATGAAGTCGCGCGGCGTCTATGAAACCCCCGGTGGCACGATCTTGCTCGAGGCACATCGCGGGATCGAACAGATCACGCTTGATAGCGGCGCGGGCCATCTGAAAGACAGCATCATGCCCCGCTATGCCGAGCTGATCTATAACGGCTTCTGGTTCTCCCCCGAGCGCGAGATGCTGCAAGCGCTGATCGACAAAAGCCAAGAGCATGTCAGCGGCACTGTGCGCGTGAAGCTTTACAAGGGTCACGCCCGCACCGTCGCGCGCTGGTCCGATCACAGCCTTTATTCCGAGGCGCATGTCACCTTTGAAGAAGATGCAGGCGCCTATGATCAGAAAGATGCGCAGGGCTTTATCCAGCTCAACGCGCTGCGCCTGAAACTGATCGCGTCGCGCAACCGCCGTATCAAAGGTTGAACGAAAACGCTGCGGCGGCCCTTAGGCGGCCGCGGCTTGCATCCGGTCCTTGAGCGGTGTTTCCTTGATCGGCAGATGCACGACAGCCGACAGCGCACCCACGGCGACGCCGATCCACCACACAGCGGTGTAATCGCCATAGATGTCGTAAAGCGCGCCGCCCAGCCAAACGCCGATGAAACTGCCAAGTTGGTGGGAAAAGAACACCAGCCCGTAAAGCGTGCCCATGTAGCGCAGCCCGTAGATCTGACCCACCAGACCGCTGGTCAGCGGCACGGTCGCCAGCCACAGCGCGCCCATCACGATGGAAAAGGCGATGACGCTTTCCGGCGTGATCGGCAGGATGATGAAAAGTCCCGCCGCCAGCGTCCGCCCCGTATAGATCAGCGCCAAGAGATAGCGTTTGGGGAAATGATTGCCGAGCCACCCGGCGGTGATCGTGCCCACGATATTGGCAAGCCCGATGAGCGAAATCGCCACAGCGCCCAGCGCCGATGTCGTGGTGATGCCCATGCCATGCAAAAGCGATCCCGGCGCGATGGGGCCGCAGAGCTCGGTCACAAAGGCTGGGAAATGCGCGGTGATGAAGCCAAGCTGATAGCCGCAAGAAAAGAAGCCGATGAAGATCAGTGCAAATGACGGGTCGCGGATCGCGCGGCCCACGATCTGACCCATGCTTTCCTCAATCTCGGCCTTGGCCGTGCGGATCGGCGCGCGCAGCATGGGTAGCGCGAAAAGCGTCGCCATGATCATGCCCGCAAAGATCAAGAACACGCTTTGCCATGCGAAAACCGACAAGAGCGCCTCGGCCAAGGGCGCGCCGAACACCTGCCCCGCCGACCCAGCCGCCGTGGCGATGCCAAGCGCGACCGAGCGGTTCTTGTCAGACGCCGCGCGTCCCACGATGGCCAAGATCACACCAAAGCCCGTGCCCGCGATGCCGAACCCCACAAGGATTTCCAAAAGCTGATGCTGGCCCGGTGTGATCGCATAGGCCGAAAACACCAACCCCGCCGCATAAAGGATGACACCGAGAAAGATCGCCTTGCGGTCGCCAAAGCGTTCCGCGATGGCCCCAAAAATCGGCTGACCGATGCCCCAAGCAAGGTTCTGGATCGCAATGGCCAGCGAGAATTCGGCGCGCAGCCAGCCGAATTCGTCGGCGATGGGGATCTGGAATACCCCAAAGCTCGCGCGGACGGCGAAACAGATCATGATGATGATGCACGATCCGATCAGCACCGGCGTGAACATATTGTCTTGGCGGGTCATTGGCACGTTTCCCCTTCGGTCCGCGTGACCCAATCACGCCCCGCGCGCCCCTGCAAGACCCGCTTAACCCTGCGGGAATTTCGATGTAGTCAGGCGCGCATGGGACAGCATCTGCAAGCAATCTATGACACCCGCGTGGCCGAAGGGCTGCTTCGCCCCGACCCGGCGCAGCGCGCGGCATTGGTGCGGTTGGAAAGCTTGCGTGAAATGCTCGCGGTGAACCCGAAACCGCGCGCCTCGCTTTTGGCGCGCTTCTTCAAGCCGCCAGAGCCGACAGGCAAACAGGGCATCTATCTTTGGGGCGGCGTCGGGCGCGGCAAGTCGATGCTGATGGACCTGTTCTTTCAGCATGCCCCCACATCCCAGAAACGCCGCGTGCATTTCCACGCCTTCATGCAAGAGGTGCAATCAGCCCTGCATGTGGCGCGCAAGACCGGGGTCGAAGACGCGATCAAACCCGTAGCCGACGATATCGCGCGCGACCTGCGACTGTTGTGTTTCGACGAGATGCAGATCACCGATATCGCGGATGCGATGATCGTGGGGCGCTTGTTCGAGAAACTCTTCGCCGCCGGCGTGATCATCGTGACCACATCGAACCGGCATCCAAAAGATCTCTATAAGGATGGGCTGAACCGTCAGCTTTTCTTGCCCTTTATCAAGCTCATCGAAGACCGGCTGGAGGTCGATCAGCTGGATGCCATGACCGATTACCGCCAAGACCGCCTTGCCGGAACGCAGGTCTATTTCACCCCCCTTGGCGGGGAGGCGACGCGCGCCATCGATGCCGTTTGGCATGATCTGACCGGCGGGCAGGAAGAGGTGCTTTGCCTTGAGGTCAAGGGCCGCGAGGTCAAGCTGCCGCGCTACTGGGCGGGCATGGCGCGGGCGTCGTTCTGGGATCTCTGCGGCCAGCCCTTGGGGCCCGCCGATTATCTGGCACTGGTGGGTGCCGTGAAGCTTTTGGTGCTCGAGGGTATCCCGCGCCTTGATGCGACCAAGTTCAACGAGGCCAAGCGCTTCGTCACCTTGATCGACGCGCTTTACGAGGGGCATGTCCGCCTGATCGCCTCGGCCGAAGAAACCCCCGAGCGGCTCTATCTAGAGGGTGCGGGAAGTTTCGAGTTCGAACGCACCGCCAGCCGCCTGCGCGAAATGCAGGGTGCCGCGTGGGGCGACGGGCGCGACACGCTTAGCTGATCGGCAAGAGCGGATCACAGCTGAGCCGCACATCCATGCCAAAGGCGGGCAGCGGCGTGAACGGATCGACGGAGCTATCGGAGATCCATGTGTTGTCGATGCAGACATCCTGCGCCCAGTTGCCGCCATTGAAGCCGAAACCGCCCGCAGCGCCGCAATCATTCACCTCGCCATTGGCGTTCCATTCTTGATACGTCTGCTGCTCGCGCGATCCGCCCATCGGAAAGGCCAAGCTGTCGGTATCAAATCGCAGCGTCCAAGATGTCTCTGGCGTCAGCGTGGACAGCGACCAGAACCCAATGGGCAGACCCTCATGATAGCCTTGGATGCGGAATTCGGTCACCTGCTTCTCGGTGATGATGCCGGTGCCCAGTAGGGTCTCGGGAAAGCCGATGATCCCCTCCATCGTGTAGCCATTCGCGCCGATCCAGCAGAATTGCAGCCGCGCGGCTTGCGCGGGCAGGGCGACAAGCATGGCCGCAAGACAAAAGCTGATGATACGGGCAATCCACATGGGTACGAGTGTGAACCCTTGGCGCCACAGGTCAAGGGGCGCGCGCCTAGCCGTTTTCTTTCAGGATCTCACCGGCCAGGTAAAGCGAACCGCAGATCAATACCCGCGCGGTCGGGTCTTGCGCCACGATATCGGCAAGTGCTGCACCCACGCTGTCGGCTTGCACCGCACGCAGCCCCGCGCGCGTCGCCGCCGCGGCAGTTTCGCTGGCCGATAGCGTCGCCGCCTGTCCGGGGATCGACACCGCATGCAGACTTTGCGCGACCCCGGCCAAGGGCGCCATATAGCCGGTCACATCCTTGGTGTTGAGCATCCCGCAGATCAGATGGGTGGGCCGCGCGGGCATGCCCGCCAAAAGCGCCGCAATCGCGCGGGCGGCATGCGGGTTGTGCCCACCATCAAGCCAAAGCTCGGCCTCGGGCGCGATGTCGAACAGCGGACCATGGCGCAAGCGCTGCATCCGCGCGGGCCAGACGGCATCGGTCATCGCGGCCTCGCAGGCGGCCTCGCCCTTGCCCATGACGCGCAAGGCGGCGATCGCCATGCCTGCATTCTCGATCTGATGCGCGCCCAAAAGCGCGGGCATCGGCAGATCGAGCAGGCCGTTTTCATCTTGGAACACCAGCCGCCCGGCTTCGGCCCAGACATGCCAATGCTGGCCATAGGCGTGAACCGGTGCGGAAAGGCGCGCGGCCTGCGCCTCGATCACCTCCAACGCGGCATCTTGCTGGCGGCCCACGATCACCGGCACATGGCGCTTGATGATCCCGGCTTTTTCACCCGCGATCCGGCCCAGCGTGTCGCCAAGATATTGCTCATGGTCCATATCGACAGGCGTGATCACGCAAAGCGCCGGTTGATCGATCACATTGGTGGCGTCGAGCCGCCCACCAAGACCCACCTCAAGCAGCGTGTAATCAGCCGGTGTCTCGGCAAAGGCCAAAAGGCCCGCGGCGGTCGTGATCTCGAAATAGGTGATGGCATCAGTGCCATTGGCGGCAAGGCAGCGGTCGAGCATATCCGACAGCACATCCTCGTCGATCAACTGACCTGCCAGCCGGATACGCTCATGAAAGCGGGCCAGATGCGGGCTGGTATAGGCATGGGTGACATGCCCCGCCCCCTCTAGCCCCGCGCGGATCATGGCCAATGTCGATCCCTTGCCATTGGTGCCCGCGATATGGATCACCGGCGGCAGACGCCGCTCGGGGTGGTCGAGTGCGGCCAAGATGCGCCACATGCGATCGAGCGTCAGGTCGATGATCTTGGGATGAAAGGACATCATCCGTTCAAGGAGGATGTCGGAACGCGGCATGCTCACGGCGTGACCTGCGCCTCATCGACTGGGTTCTCATCGGTGGTATCGGGGCTGGGCAGATCGGCCACCACTGCAGGCGGCATGCCGGTCAACATGCGGATAATACCAATCAACTCATCCCGCATCTTGCCGCGTGGCGTCACCCGGTCGAGCATCCCGTGATCAAGCAGATACTCGGCGCGCTGGAACCCTTCGGGCAGCTTCTCGCGGATCGTTTGTTCGATCACGCGCGGCCCTGCGAAACAGATCAGCGCATTGGGTTCGGCGATCTGCACATCGCCCAGCATCGCATAGGACGCGGTCACGCCGCCGGTGGTCGGATGGGTGAGCACCACGATATAGGGCAGGCCCGCTTCTTTCAGCATCTGGATCGCCACGGTCGAGCGCGGCATCTGCATCAGCGACAAGATCCCTTCTTGCATCCGTGCGCCGCCCGCGGCCGAGAACAGCACGAAGGGCCGCTTGAGCTTCACCGCCCGCTCGCAGCCCGCGACGATGGCGTTGCCCACATACATGCCCATGGACCCGCCCATGAAGCTGAAATCCTGCGCGGCTGCCACGATGGGGGTACGCCCGATCTCACCCTCGGCGACCAGCATCGCCTCGGCCTCGCCGGTGGATTTCTGCGCCGCGCGCAAGCGGTCGGGGTATTTCTTTTGATCGCGGAACTTCAGCGGATCGTCGATGGGCTTTGGCACCGCAACTTCGGTGAAGATGCCGTTGTCGAACAATGCCTCGAACCGCGCGCGCGGCGTGATCCCCATGTGATGACCGCAATTGGTGCAGACATTCAGCGCCTCGGACAATTCGCGGTGAAACAGCATCGTGCCGCACTCATCGCATTTCGACCAAAGATTCTCCGGCATCTCGCGGCGCGAGAAGATCGAGTTGATCCGGGGGCGGACGTAATTGGTGATCCAGTTCATAAGGCGCGGCGCTCCGGGGTCTGTCCGTGTCATGACGAGATATGAGATGCTGGCCAAACTTGCAATCACAAGCCGATTTCGCGCATGACGCCCCATCGCGCGCGTGATAGGGCACGGCCCATGGCCCAGCTTCCGACAAAAGAACAAATCTTGGCGTGGATTTCCGAAAATCCCCACGCAACCTCCAAGCGCGACATCGCACAGGCCTTTGGGCTGAAGGGGGCAAAGCGGATCGATCTCAAGCGCATGCTCAAAGAGCTTGCCGAAGAAGGGCATTTGGAAAAGCGGCGCAAAACCTATCTTGACGCCGACCGCCTACCGCCTGTGTCGGTGCTGCAAATCTTGCCCCCCGACGCGCAGGGCGATTTATTCGCGCGCCCCTTGGAATGGGCAGGCGAAGGGCCGGTACCACGCATCTTGTTCTCGGCGCGCGCGACCGATCCCGGCCTTGGGGCGGGCGACCGTATCCTGGCCCGTTTGCAAGAGGTTGAAGGCGAAGAGCATCACTATATCGCGCGGCTGATCCGCAAGATCGGCACCAATCCCGCGCGCGTCTTGGGCGTCTTTCGCGCAGGGGCCGAAGGTGGCCGGATCGTGCCGATTTCCAAAGGCTCTGACCGCGATTGGGTGGTGCGGCCGGGCGAAACCCATGGCGCGCGCGATGGTGAATTGGTCGAGGCCGAACAGATCGGCCCGAAGGCACGCATGGGCAGCCCGCGCGCGCGCATCGTCACCCGGCTGGGCGATCCCGGCGCGCCGCGCGCCGTCAGCCTGATCGCGATTGCCGAACATGGCATCCCCGATGCTTTTCCCGATGCCGCCGTGGCCGAAGCCGATGCAGCGACACCCGCCAGTGTCAAAGGGCGCGAAGATCTGCGCGATCTTCCGCTTGTCACCATCGACCCCGCCGATGCCCGCGACCGCGACGACGCGGTGCTGGCCCATCTTGACGATGACCCCAAGAACCCCGGCGGCCATGTGATCTGGGTCGCCATCGCCGATGTCGCCCATTACGTCCGCCCGGGATCGGCGCTGGATCACGAGGCCAAACGGCGGGGCAACTCCACCTATTTTCCCGACCGGGTGGTGCCGATGCTGCCCGACACGCTGTCGGGTGATCTATGCTCGCTGCACGAGCATGTGCCGCGCGCCTGTCTGGCGGTGCGCATGGTCATCGATGCCGATGGCAACAAGATCGGCCATCGTTTCGTGCGTGGGCTGATGCGTTCCGTCGCCTCGCTCGCCTATGAAGAGGTGCAAGACGCCATCGATGGGCAAGCCGACAGCAAGGCCGCGCCGCTGCTCGATGATGTGCTGCGCCCGCTTTTCGCCGCCTATGGCGCGCTGAAAAAGGCGCGCGCGCATCGTCAACCGCTTGAGCTTGATCTGCCTGAGCGCAAGATCGCCCTCAATGACGCGGGCGAGGTGGTGTCGGTCGGCTTCAAAGACAGGCTCGACGCCCATAAGCTTATCGAGGAATTCATGGTACTGGCCAATGTCGCCGCCGCCGAAGAGCTGGTCGCGCGCCGCCAGCAGCTATTGTTCCGCGTCCATGAAGAACCCAGCCCCGAAAAGCTCGAATCATTGCGCGAAACCGCCGAGGCGAGCGGCTTTTCACTGGCCAAGGGGCAAGTGCTGCAAACGCGCCAACTCAATCGCCTGCTTGAACAGGCGCAAGGCGGCGATTTCGCCGAGTTGATCAACATCACGACACTGCGCGCGATGCAGCAGGCCTATTATTTTCCGCAGAATTTCGGGCATTTCGGCCTCGCGCTCAGGGCTTATGCGCATTTCACCTCGCCCATCCGGCGCTATGCCGATCTGGTGGTCCATCGCGCGCTGATCGCGGCGCATGGCTGGGGCAATGACGGGCTGCGGCTGGAAGATGCCGAGGCGTTGGAAGAAACAGCCAAGCATATTTCCGACACCGAGCGCCGCTCGATGGCGGCCGAGCGCGACACCAATGACCGCTACCTTGCGGCTTATCTGTCGGATCGCGTGGGCAGCACGTTCACCGGACGGATATCCGGGATCGCGCGGTTCGGCGCTTTCGTGAAGCTTGACGAGACAGGCGCAGACGGGCTTTTGCCGATGCGCGCCTTGGGGCAAGAGTATTTTCACCATGACGCCGATAGCCAAACCCTGATGGGGTCCGAATCCGGGCTGACTATCGGGATCGGTGATCGGGTCGCGGTCAAGCTGGCCGAGGCGGTGCCGGTCACGGGCGGTTTGCTGCTTGAACTGCTGGAAATCGAGGGGCGTCAGAGCCCGATCCGCCGTGGTCGGAGTGGCGGCAAATATCGTGGCGGCCCACAGCGCAAGGCAGGGCAAACCGCCAAGAAACGCGGCAGCCTGCGCAAAAAGGCGCCATCGCGCCGGGGGTGAGGGGCGAAAACCCGCCAACTCTGGTGGCAAAGCGTGGCGCGCCATACAGAAATGACGCGCAAGCACCCTGCACAGCGGCGCCGCAATCGCCTATATTGTCGCCAGGGCAGAAACAATCAAAACACCGAGCCACCTGATGCGCAAAGACCTGATCGCCTCATTCATTGCGACCGTCACGCTGGGATTGCCCGCGATGGCACTGCCGCCGCTGCAATCGCCGCGGCCTGAATTGCGCCCAAGCGCCAATCTGACGGTTGTGACGGCCTCTAGCCAAGGTTCACCCTTGGCGGTCAGCCGTTCGTTGCGGCCCTTGCTGCGTAACGCCCCGCAACCGATCGTGATCGACGCGCAGGCCGCCGTGGCGCAGGCGGATTTCGCCCAGTGGCAAGCCGATTTCCGCAATCGCGCCTTGGCGCAGGGGATCCGTCCAGCGATATTCGACAGCGCCTTTGCCGGGGTCGTGGTCAATCCAAGGGTGATCACCCGCGATAGCAATCAGGCCGAGTTTTCGCGCACTTTGTGGGAGTATCTCGACGGTGCGGTGTCTGAGGTGCGGATCGCCAACGGGCGCGCGGCACTGGCCCGACATGCCGACACGCTCGCCCGGATCGAACGCCGCTATGGCGTCGAGTCCGAAGTGGTGCTGGCGGTTTGGGGGCTCGAATCAGCCTATGGCGCGATGCGCGGCAACAGCGACATCATCACCGCAATGGCGACGCTGGCCCATGAAGGGCGGCGGCGCGATTTCTTCGAGGCCGAGTTGATCGCAGCCATGCGCATCTTGCAGGCAGGCGATGTGGCTCCCCGGCAGATGACAGGTTCATGGGCGGGCGCGATGGGGCATACGCAGTTCATGCCCACGTCCTATCTGGCGCATGCCGTCGATTTCAACGGCGATGGGCGGCGCGATATCTGGTCGGATGATCCCACCGATGCGCTGGCCTCGACCGCCAATTACCTACGCCATCACGGCTGGACGACGGGCCAACCTTGGGGGGTGGAGGTCGTCTTGCCGCAAGGCTTCGACTACAGCCTGACAGGCGAAGGGACCAAGCGCGGCGCGGGGTTTTGGCGGCGTCAGGGCGTGCGGCTGACCAATGGCGCGCAGGTGCCCGATCACGGGCAAGCCGCGATCTTGCTGCCCGCCGGGCATCGCGGCGTGGCGCTGATGATCTTCAACAATTTCCATGTGATCGAACGCTACAACCCCGCCGATGCCTATGTGATCGGGATCGGCCATCTGGCTGACCGGATCGCGGGGGCCGGGCCATTCCGCGCATCATGGCCACGCGGCGAACGGGGCCTGAGCCGGGCCGAACGCGAAGAGCTTCAGCGCCGGCTTGCCGCGCGCGGCATGCACAGCGGAACGGTCGATGGAATCATCGGACCGCAAATCGCCGACTCCGTCCGCCGCTTTCAGGCGTCGGTCGGCCTTGTGCCAGATGGTTTCGCCTCGCTTGGCGTGTTGGAGCGGTTGCGCTAGGGCGGATGGTGCGCCTGTCACAGCGCGCCACCCCCATGATCAATCGCGCAGCAACTCGTTGATCGAGGTCTTGGAGCGGGTCTTTTCGTCCACCCGCTTCACGATCACCGCGCAATAAAGGTTCACGCCGTTCTTGGACGGCATCGAGCCTGCCACCACGACCGAACCGGCAGGTACTTCGCCATACATGACCTCACCGGTTTCGCGATCGACGATCTTGGTCGATTGGCCGATGAAAACGCCCATGCCCAGAACCGACCCCTCGCGCACGATGCAGCCTTCGACCACCTCGGAGCGCGCGCCGATGAAGCAATTATCCTCGATGATCGTGGGGCCGGCCTGCATCGGCTCCAAGACGCCGCCGATGCCCACGCCGCCCGACAGATGCACATTCTTGCCGATCTGCGCGCAGGAACCCACCGTCGCCCATGTATCGACCATCGTGCCGCTGTCGACATAGGCACCGAGGTTCACGAAAGAGGGCATCAATACCACCCCCGGCGCGATATAGGCCGAGCGCCGCACGACACAGTTGGGCACGGCGCGGAAGCCTGCCGCTTTCCACTCGCCCTCGCCCCAGCCTTTCCACTTGCTGTCGACCTTGTCCCACCAGCTTCCGCCCTGCGCGCTGCCGGACTGCATTTCCATATCCTTCAGGCGGAAGCCCAAAAGCACCGCCTTTTTCGCCCATTGGTTCACATGCCAATGACCATCGGCCTGACGCTCGGCCACGCGCAAGCTTCCGCTGTCGAGCGCCGATAGCGTCGCCTCGATCGCATCGCGGGTTTCGCCCTTGGTGGCGGGGGTGATCTGGTCGCGCGCCTCCCAGGCGGCTTCGATGGCGGTTTCGAGCGCGGCGTTGGACATGGGGCTATCTCCTGCGGGATGAACGGTTTGCGCGGCTATAACGGGCGCGCCCTGTGCTGGCAATCGCGGCGCGGCCTTGCTAGATCAAGGAAGGACCAGTGCATGAGGACAGGATATGACCGAAGACCCCCGGCCGGGACCGTTCCGCCACGCCGAGCAAGATCTCGAATCCGCCCGTCACGCCCCTGACACCGCACAGGCAAAATCGCCCGCCTACAGGCTGGCTTTTGCCGACCCCGATTTTCTGCTCCGCGATGAATTGCGCCCCGTGCGGCTGCAACTCGAACTGCTCAAACCACAGCTTGAGCTTGACGCGCGCGGCATCCGCTCGACCGTGGTGCTTTTTGGCGGCGCGCGCATCCCCAGCCCCGAGGCGCAAGGCGACGGCCCCGCCCATCCCATGGCGCAATATTACGACGAGGCGCGCCATTTCGCGCGGCTCGTCACCGAACGCTCGGTCGCAAGCCAATGCACCGAGAATGTCATCGTCACGGGCGGCGGCCCCGGCGTGATGGAGGCCGGCAATCGCGGCGCGGCCGAGGCGGGGGGCTGTTCCATCGGCCTCAACATCGTGTTGCCCCATGAACAAGTGCCCAACGCCTATGTGACGCCGGAACTGTGCTTCAACTTCCACTATTTCGGCATCCGCAAGATGCACTTTCTGCTGCGCGCCAAGGCGATCGCGGTCTTTCCCGGTGGTTTTGGTACGCTGGACGAATTGTTCGAAAGCATCACCTTGATCCAGACGGGCCGCATGGAACAGGTGCCCGTGATCCTCTTTGGCGAAAGCTTTTGGCGCGCCGTGATCAATTGGGACGCGCTGCGCGAGGCAGGCACCATCGCCGCCGCCGATCTGGAGCTGTTCCGCTTCGTCGAAACCGCCGATGAGGCGCTGGCGGTCATCGACAGCTGGCCACTCTCGGGCCGCCGTGGCGAAATCCCGGGCCGTTAAAGATCGCCCAAAAGCGCCGCACATTGGCGCGGCAGATCGGCCAGCGTCATCGGCGGGCGCGGCGGCGGCGGCACATAGTTCGGATCAGGCGGCGGCGGGTTCAGGATCGCCTCGGCCCGCGCGCGGGCCTCGTCACAGCCATCGCCGGGGGGCGGGGCATCTTGGGCCTCGCAATCGCGCGATCCGGCCGGGCAATGCAGCCGCACATGGAAATGGAAATGATGCCCCACCGCGGGGCGGATTTTCCGCAACCACTCCCTGTCGCCGGTGGCGTTGTCGCACATCCAGACCTTGGCCCCGGTAAAGAAGAAAATCCGCGCCACGCGCGGATCGCTCGCGGCAAGGCGCATCACCTCCATATGCGTGGGCGTCCAGTTTTCGCCAACCCGCGCCCCACCCGCCGACCGGGTCGAGATCGACGACAGGCTTTCGCGCTCGGCCGCCGACAGGTCGAACCGCGTGGGCGGCAACATCCAGATATCGGCATCCAGCCCTGACTGATGGCTCACATGGCCCGACAGCATCGGCCCGCCGCGCGGCTGGGTCAGATCACCGACATAAAGCCCCGGCCACGGCGTCTGTGCGGCGACTTGGGCCGAGAAATCCTGTACGAAATCGACCAGTTCGGGATGGCCCCAGTTGCGATTGCGCGACAGCCGCATCGCGGCCCATGTCGGCCCCGTCTCGGGCAGGCGCGCCGCCCCGGCCAGACAGCCGCGCGAATAACCGCCGATCACGGCACTCTGGTCGCCGTCGGGCCCTTGCGCAGCACCGAACAACAGCCGCGCCTCTTGCCCCGACAGCGTGGCATCGAGCGGCGGAAAGCTTGGGCTTTCCTGCGCCGTGGGGCTGCAAGACATCACGGCCAAAATACTCAAAGCGGCCAAACCGATACGCATGTTCACACCCGCTGCTCTCCCTCCGCACGGACCCAGATGATCAGGATCAGACCCAGCACGAACAACCCGATCAAGGGCACCATCCCCAGTCGCGCGCTTTCGGTCAGGTAGGTCGTCACCCCGATCAGCGCAGGCCCGAGAAAAGCCGTCGCTTTGCCCGACAGCGCGTAAAGCCCAAAGGCTTCGGTCGGGCGACCCGCCAGCGCATGGCGGCACATCATCGAGCGCGAGGCCGATTGCAGCACACCGCCCGCGCCCCCGATCAGCGCACCACAGATGTAGAAGGTGATGTCCGGCACGGCCGAGCCTTCGACCAGCGCGATGCCCCAAAGGCTTTCGCGCGTCATGCCGACAACCACCAGGCAGACCCCGATCAGCACGATGATACTGCCGATGATCACGGGCTTGGGGCCATGCCTTGCGTCGAGCTTGCCGCCGACCCATGTGGCGACAGCCGCCGTGATGGCTCCCACGATCCCGAAAACCCCCACCTGCGTCACCGACCAATTCAACACCAGGACGGCATAGGTGCCGCCAAAGCCGTAAAGCGCGTTCAACGCATCGCGGTAGAACATCGACGACCCGAGATAGGCAAACAGGCTTGTCCGCTTGGGCAGGGATTTCACCGTGCCCCATAGCTCGGACAATGCCGCGCCGAACCGTCCATGGGTGGCCGGGCGCGGCACCTCGCGCATCCACAGGAAAAACGGGATCATGAAAACGATATACCAGATCGCCGTAAATGGCCCGACAAACCGCGTGCCTTCGCGCATCGCGGGGTCAAGGCCCAGCGCGGGGTCCAGCCCAACAAAGGTCTTGCCACTCTCGCCCTCGGCGAAAAAAATCAGCATGATGAACAGGGCCAAAACACCGCCCAAATAGCCCCAGGCGAACCCATTGCCTGAAAGCTTGCCGATCGCGTTGTCATCACCCAGCTCGGGCAGCATGGAGTTGGTAAAGATCGTCGTGAACTCCGCCCCGATCAACCCGATCCCAAAGGCAACCAGCGCCATCACCAGATAAGAGCCATCCGGCAAAAGCACCCAGATCCCCAGCGCACCCAGCACGTAAAAGGCCGAGAAAAGCACGATCCACGGCATCCGCCGCCCGGTGTTATCGGCGAATGCCCCAAGGATCGGCGCACAAAGCGCGATGATCACGCCTGACACCGTCTGGCCCAACGACCACAGGCTTTGCGCCCGCGCATCTGCCACCTGTTCGGCCAAGCCCTGCGCCATGAAACTCTCGGTCGCGACAGCCGCGAAATAAGGTCCGAAGATAAAGGTCAGGCACAAGGTGAAATAAGGCTGGCTCGCCCAATCAAAGGCCCACCAACCCCAAATGCGACGGCGTGGTGTCAGATCAGACAGGCTTGCGGGATCAGGCGATGCGATGCTCATGGGCGCAGCATCCGCGATTGTCCCCCGGTTTGTCTACGGGCTTGATGTTCCGTCCTGCATCGGCGGCCAAGGGCGCGCTTGATCGCCACCCACCCAGCCTGCGACCCAATCGGGCAAAGCCGGCGATTGGCCTTCATGGCCCATGGCGCGCGCCACATCCGCGACAGGTGCCAAGCGTCCTGATTTCGTGATCCCCGTGCGCAACAGCGCATGGTTACAACATGTCTCGCCGCGCCACATCGCCTGCTCGATATAGAAGAACTTTTCGTCCCAGCCCAATAGCCGCGTTTGCAAGCCAAAGCGCTGAAACCCCGTGATCCGCGCCCGGTAGCGCACCGATGCACCCGCCACCACCAGCCCCCAGCCTTCACGCCGCAGCACATCCCAAAGGCCGATCCGAACCGAAAGCGCAAAGCGCCCCAGATCGTAAAGCGTCAAGATGCGCCCATTGTTCATCTCGAAAAACCCATCCAGATCATTGGGCAGGCACCGCATCGCCATGGCATGGGTGTCAAACAGCGCCAAACGCGGCTTGGCACGTTCGGTCATCATCACGGAGGCGAGGCGCAAATAAGGATACATCCCGCTGCCAAAGCCCAGCGCGCGCCAGTCGTCAACCCCGCCCTCGCGTCAGCATGGCCCCCTGCCATCTTTGCTTTCCAAATACTCCGGGGGAGGGCGCGCCCACAGGGCGCGATGGGGGCAGAGCCCCCTCAACTCAGGAATCGTCGCCTTCGGCGACGGGGGCAGAGCCCCCTAAACTTAAGGATCATCGCCTTTGGCGAAATGGGCATACGCTTGCACCATGCGCCGCGCCCGACTATCTGGCAAAGACGCAGCAGCCAAGGATACCGCGCCCATGACCTCGCTTTTCCAGATCCTCATGCTTTTGATCGATGTCGCCTTCATGATCATCCTTGTGCACATCATCATGAGTTGGCTGATCAATTTCGGGGTGCTGAACCTGCGTCAACCGATCGTGGCGCAGATCTGGTATGGCATGAACCGCTTGGTCGAGCCGGTCTATGCCCCGATCCGCCGCCGCCTGCCTGCGATGGGCGGGCTCGATCTGGCACCGCTGATCGTGATCTTGGGGCTTTACGTGCTCGAGATCGTCTTGCGCAACAACGTGTCGCTGTTCTTGTGAAAACCGGCTGAGCGGGGCGGACTCGACTCCATCAGGGTCTTGACCTAATTTGGAACAAAACATGAACATTTTGGACCGCCCACGGCATGATCACCCCCCCGCATACGACCCGCGCCGCCCATCGGCGGATCTTGTCGCTGTGGTTTCCCCGGTTGGCGGCCGAAGATGTGCTGCGCGCAGCACCAGGCTTGGGCGAGGCACCGCTTGCCGTGGTGGGCGAGCTTGGCAATCTGCGCCAGATCACATCGCTGAACCTTGTGGCCAGCGCGCGCGGCCTGTCGCGCGGCCAAGCGCTGGCCGAGGCCTTGACGCTTTGCCCCGATCTGATCACTCGCCCGGCCGATCCTGATCGCGCGATACAGGTTTTGGCAGCCCTGCGCCGCTGGGCGGGCCGCTTCAGCCCGTGGGTTGCCGAGGAAGGGCCTGATGCGCTGCTGATCGACCTGACCGGCTGCGCCCATCTTTTCGGCGGTGAGGCGGCGCTCTATGACCAAATCCACCATGATTGCGCCGATCTGGGGTTCAGCCTCTGCGCGGGCATCGCCGACACCCCTGGCGCGGCTTGGGCCCTCGCGCGCTATGCGGGCGGCGGCGGCACAACACCCACCCGCAACGGGGACGCCATCGATCAAGAGGCACGCGCAACCCGCTCGCGCGCGCAAAGGCGCCATTGGGTCAAAGGTGGCGCGGCACCACAGCCGCATGGCAGCGGCCCACGCGGGGTCGCGCGCATCTCGCCCCCCGGCGCCTTGCGCCAATCGCTGGCCCCCCTGCCCATCGCCGCGCTGCGCGTGCCGCCATCCACGGCCGAGGGGCTGGCCCGGCTAGGCTTGCGCCATATCGGCGATCTCTGGGGCATGCCGCGCGCAGGGCTGGCGCGGCGCTTTGGCCAAGATCTGGTGCGCCGTCTGGATCAGGCGCTGGGGGTCGAGCCTGAGCCGATCTCGCCTGCCGGTGCGCCTCTGCATTTCGCCACAAGGTTGAGCCTGCCCGAACCCATCGGGCTTGAGGCCGATATCCTCGCCGGCCTCGATCGGCTCTTGCCGGTTCTGTGCGACAAGCTCCGCGCCCGTGGGCGCGGCGCGCGGAGGCTCCGGCTCGAGATGATCCGCGCCGAGGGTGGCACGGAACGTATCGAGATCGGGCTGGCCCGCCCCACAGACAAGCCTGACGATCTGCGCGGGCTTTTCGCGCTGAAACTCGACAAGATCACGGCGGGTTTCGGCTTCGACGTGTTGCGGCTGACAGCCCCGGTGACCGAACCGCTGCACAGCACCGAACACAAGGGCGGCTGGGCCGTCGCCGCCGAGGCGCAGACCGCCCGCGCGCCCGGCCAAGCGCTCGATGATCTGATCGCGCGTATCGGCGCGCGCGTCGGGCTGGATCGCATCACCCGCGAACACCCCGCCGACAGCCATATCCCCGAAAAAACATCCGCGACACAGGCCGCGGCCTATAGCCATCCCGCCACCGATTGGCCCGCCACACATCGGCCTCGTCCCCTGACGCTGTTTCGCCCCGAACCCATCACCGCCGCGGACAAACCCGACCCACCGCTGCAATTCCGCTGGCGCGGACGCAGCTTCGAGACGACCGCGGCCCATGGCCCCGAGCGGATCGCGCCGGAGTGGTGGCTCGACGATCCGCAATGGCGCTCGGGCGTGCGCGACTATTGGCGCGTGACCACCATGCAGGGGTCATGCATCTGGCTGTTTTATGCCCATGGGGCCGGCATGTCGGGCGGCTGGTTCGCACAGGGTGATTTCGGTTAACGGCATCAGCTGATCCTGATTGTAAACACGCCGGCGACAATCATATCGAAAACCGAAAATTGGGTGATATTGTCATGATTTGAAAAAGTTTTTGCCTCTTTTCACAAATGGACAGAGACTGTTAACCTTTCTCACGAATCGTCTCTCCTTCCCACTGCTGTGGCGGCGCGCCCTATGCAGGATGTGGATCATGCGGGGCGGCATGTGTGTCACCCCGCTTCGGGGCTGTATCGATTAACGAGTGGAAGGGTGCTGCCATGCTCGGTTGGCTTTTGCTGGTATTCGCAGGATTGTCTCTTTCGACGGTGCTCGACTCCAACGGTTCCGATGACAATCAGGATGACCGCGCCAATGATGACTCCGGCGATGCGGGACAGACGAGTAACACCCGTATCCTGACAGCGGGTGTAGATCAGCTCTTTTTGCGCGACAGCACGCCCACCACGATCAATGCCTTGGCCGGCGACGACACCATCACCACGATCGGCAATCAGGATCTGAAGGCGCTGCTCGGCCCCGGCGATGACGAGATCCG
>Ga0209137_1000238_pt1 | contig 60024 bp, 67 predicted proteins | sample SaaInl5LU_22_DNA_FD_184642 | JGI IMG/M metagenome (GOLD analysis project Ga0209137, IMG submission 184642) | Marine microbial communities from expanding oxygen minimum zones in the Saanich Inlet - ESP_105LU_22_DNA (SPAdes) (version 2) | ecosystem: Environmental > Aquatic > Marine > Intertidal... | reverse complement strand
AACCAAATCCAAATCCCAAATAGTTTTTTCCCATTGTTTCAATAATAATATATTAGGAACACCAATAAGAATAGTATTTGAGTTTAGTTCTTGTGTAATCCATAATGAAATTAGAGTTTTTCCTACTCCACACATCAATACAAGTATACCTTTATTGTATTGTTGAAAATGTATAACTGACTTTTCAATAATAATAGTTTGGTCGTTTCTTGGTATGTAGGAAACAATTTGTTTATTTGTTCTCTTGGATTTTAGTATATGAATTAATGATTTAATGTTTATTTTTTTTATGGTTTTTCTTACTCTGTTGCATCTTACCAAATCACTAATTTCTTGTTTTGATAATTTTTTATATTTAATTCCAAGTGTAATTATATAAGGTTCAATAAGAGTAATTATTTTTTTATTGTAAAACTCGGTTCCAGCATCATATTTGACATTTAATTCACAAAACTCATTTTGTAATAAGCGTTCAATAATTCCCATTTTTTCAATAGGAACTTCATACACTACTTCAAAATATCCTCTCTTAATCTCGCCAGTAGCATATTGTGTATCTCTTTCAGGAATATTAATTGCCTTACCCATTTTACACGCATCATCAACATCATACGATGGATGATTTCTAACATAAATATATCCGTTAGTTTGGTTCATATAAGTTATTTAATTATAATGAAATTATAAATCAATTTTTTATTATATTCAGGAAATAAAATAAAAACATTAAAAAATCGGCATTTTAAATGTGCAAAGGTGTAAAACGCCGATTTTATTTAATTATTTTTTGCTCACATTTTTCCTTTCGTTATTTTTAAATATACAGCATTTTATTATACTAAAATAATTTTCAATCGAGTTTGTAAAATGCTGATATGGAACTGCATTCGTGCCTTCTTTTTCTGCTATTCTTCCATAAGATTTATTATGGATAAAGTTTAAATTCAATCTTTATGTAACTTACAAAAAAATCCATCGCTAGCCTTGTGTTTACAAGGTTGACCATTTTTACAAATCCCTTTACATTTTATTTTAGAGTGTTTTATACAAAAATCACCGTGTTTATATTTATGAGCCGGTTGGTCACATTCACCACATTTTAATATGGATAGTGTTTTTTTATAGTTTACATTACTTTTTTTTTCGATTTCGTCGATTTCATAATAAGGAATATTTTGTTCGTAATATACTCTACAATATGGGCATTTGAACCCTTTCGACGATGTTTTTTTTTGTTCTATAATTTCGTAATACAAATAAATATATTCAAAACTATGATTACAAGGCAGTCGTAAAGAATGAACCATAGGTTCTTTACTAATAAGACACAATTCCATAAATTTATTCTGTTTATATCTTTATATTATGTCCAAAAAAATATGGGGTAACATTACTTGGCGTCTTTTTCATACAATGACTTTATGTATAAATGATGGGAACTATGACGAGATACAAGACGCAATTCAATGTATAGAAAAAATATGTCGACATTTACCTTGTCCACTTTGTTCCAACGATGCAGTCTCTATTTTAAAAAAAATAAATTTGAAACAAATAAAGACAAAGGAAGAGTTAAAAAGATTTATCCATTTTTTCCATAATAAGGTAAATATCAAATTAAAAGTTCCTTCGGTAGATTATGAAACTATCGAATCATTACATACTCAAAGCTTAAATTCGATTTTGAATGAGTTTTTCAAGGTTTATAGTAACATAAAACATAATTCAAATATGATGTTGTACAGTTTTCATAGAGACATTGTCATAAACAATACACGCTCTTATTTTTTATCACATCGTTCTTTATATCGATTCCACTAATTCACCATTTTTATAAACTGAACATTTGAATTTTTGTTTTGATGGTCGCATACAAGCCACTTTGTTTGAGTTGAAATCATTGTAATACAAAAAATCTTTTAAAGTATTGTTTTGATATAATATGTTGTAAAATACAATACTCCACACAAATCCTATCAATGCTCCCATTGCTACACCTTTGGTATTTGTACAATTTATATGAATAGTACGCGTCACAATATCCAATACAAATAATAAAATGAAAAATATAACTAAAGGTAAATTGAATGTATTATGGGTCATCATTGGTATCAACAAGTAAAACAATGTAAATATATACAATGAACTATTAAACGATGGTATAGAATAATACATTTCATTACCAAACAATTGGCAAAATGGAAAAAAATATTCGTTCAATTGTTCAGATGATTCTTTTTGTAAGGTTTTGTTTAGAATACTTATAAATCCATACATTATTGCAACTCCAATCAAATATACAAAACCCTTGAAGTTGGAATTAAATAAGGATAATGTAAACATCATAAACATAATAAAAAAGGGTCCAATTAAACTAATGAAACCGAAAATCGTTGTCATATCCATTTTTAACCCAATATGTCTAGGATTATCGTGTTTGACTTGTTTTAAGGCATCGCTATATTGAATAGTCATAACTTATAATAAAACAATATTAAAAATTTAATTTTAATAATAAGAAATGGGTATTCCAAGTTACTTTTCATATATACTCAAACATCATAAACATATTCTAAAAAGACATTTTATAATATGTGACAACTTATATTTAGATGCAAACTCAATTATATATGACCAAATACAAAATGAAAATGAACACTATGAACATATTTATCAGGCCATCATGACTATTATAAATAAATTTCAACCCAAAAAAACAATGATTTGTTTTGATGGAGTAGCTCCTTTGGCTAAAATGGTTCAACAAAAACAGCGAAGATATAAATCACATTTGACCAAGAAGATTCTAAATCAATCGTCGTCCTTCAATACGAATTGTATTACTCCAGGTACATTGTTTATGAATGGATTGAATGTTTATTTAAAAGAAAAACTAGACAATGATACAACCATTGTACTGAGTGGTTCCGATGAATCAGGTGAAGGAGAATACAAAATTTTTGAACATATCCGTAAATGCAATAATAGTAAAGAAAACCATATAATTTATGGATTAGACGCAGATTTAATTATGTTGTCTCTATTACAACTTCCGAAACAGATTTATTTATATCGTGAAACGAAATATTTTAAATATTTAAATTATATTCAGGAAAACCAAGATTATTTATTGGATGTTTCTTTATTAGGAAAACAAATAAGTCAATCTATGTCTATAGAAAATTATTGTTTTTTATGTTTTTTTTGTGGTAACGATTTTTTACCACATTTTCCGTCTATTAATATTCGAAATCATGGAATAGATCATTTATTAGAACATGCTTCGTCTTTGAACCTGATTCAAAATCATAAAATCGTATGGAGTGAATTGTATATATTATTCGAACGTTTGTCTAAACAAGAACACGAGCGAATTGTTCAACAAATACAATGGAAGACCACACGAAAAGTTCATAATATTACACACGAAGATAGACTGAATTATTTGCCTCTTTATGATCGCGACGAAGAAGACTATTTGAAAGCCTATCCTGATAAATATAATATGATTTTATTTCGTCAACAAAACGACAACTCTATATGCAAACAATATTTGGAAATGTTAGAATGGACTTGGGATTATTACATTGGAAATCCCATTGACTTATACAAATATTATCCAATGAGTTATGCACCTTTATTTAAATCTCTTTTGAACGAAATCCCAATCGATGACGATGAACGTTTATTGTCTCCAAACAAAAATACCACATTCGTAAATCCTATTACACAATTATTATATGTATTACCTTATGAAAATTATGATTTGATTCCTATATCAAAAGAATCCATCATAAAACAATTCCCATATTTAAAAAAAACCGAGTATAACATTCAATATGCGTTTTGTCATTTTTTTTGGGAATCACACGTAGATTTTGGGTATATTCCGATTGAGGAATTAGATAAATATGTAAATCAATAATATTGTAATAGTGTAATGTTTGAAAATAGAGACAATTTTAAATCCTTTTTAAAAAATAGTCCTTGTGACGTAACTATACTTAAATTTACTGCCTCTTGGTGTGGTCCTTGTAAAAAAATCGAGCCCATTGTAAAACAATTATTAGAAAAACACAATGGAAAATCATTTCGATATTATGAAATAGACGTAGACGAGTGTTTTGATACATATGCATTTTTTAAGAAAAAACGTATGATAAATGGTATACCAGCATTTTGTGTATATTACAATTCAAAATACGAAGAAGATACGTTTTATGTACCTCATCATATTGTGACTGGTGCTAATCCTGAAATGATTCAGCAATTGTTTGACCAAGTTTTAAGATAGACTTTAAAATAAATAATAGAAGGTTATTCTAATGTCTTCTTTAGAACAACTTTTGTCTCTATTTGATTTATCTATACCCTTTAGTGAACATGATTTAAAGGTAGCCAAGAAAAAGGTTTGGATGCTTCATCCAGATAAGCATATTCATAATCCTTCTATCAAGACACATTATTTGAAATACTTAGATGCCTACAAAAAAATAGAATCCATTTATAATTATATTCAACACGAAACGAACGAAGAAAAATTAAAGAAACAACAAGACATTGATACCAGTTTCAAAGACTATATTGAGAAAAAGGGGCTAAAAGACAAGGACTTTTTGAAACAGTTCAATCATATGTTTGATAACGTACATATACAAACCAATGATGAGGAAAATGGATATGAAGAATGGTTGAAATCCAACGAAGATATTTATGACAAAGACAATATTGAAAAATCGAGACAAACCTTAATCAAAGATATTGTGGTGTGTGAAGAACCTAAACCAGAAAATGTATTTGGACAAAAGTTTTATGATTTAAAAGAGGCCCATAAAAATAGTATCATTGGAATTGATGAAAAAAGGGTATTAGAACAAACCCCAAAATATAAAAATATCCACGAATATCAACAACATCGAAAAACATCAATTGGACCAGTAAAAAGTGAAATCGAGTCCAAACGCATTTTACAACAAGACTATAAAAATAACACCCATCAATCTTTAAAAATGGCCTATGAATACAAGAAGAGGCAAGAAAAAATGGAACAAAGGCAAAAAGATTATAATTCAAGATTTTTTAGTATTTTGTAATATATAATGGATGAAATGTCTATCTTTGTGCTACTTATTGTTATTATATTTTGTACACTAGCTTATCAAAAATACAAGGAACGCTATTATGCGTTTAAGTCAGAAACATTGGTCGTAGACGATTTTTTCTTCAAAGACGTAAAACATCTAAATCTTTCTATGAAACGAAAAATATGGATTCATATACCTATTGAGAAGAATGCGCGAAAATGGGAACACTTTGGGTCACGAACTTCTTATAATCTCAATATCGATTATATGGTATTATGTATCAAATCTATCATTGACTATTGCGGACAATATTATGATGTTATTTTATTCGATGATTCCAATATATCTACATTATTGCCTGACCAAAATGTAGATTATGAAAAATTATCAGGCGATTTATTAGATAAATACCGCCAAAAATCATTGCTACAAATATTATATGATTATGGGGGTGTGATGATGCCTCCTTCGATGTACTTGAGAAACACTATTTATAACATAGATAAAACCAATACCTTCTATGTGAGCGAAATACCAAACCAAGGTGAACATTCAACAACACAAAATATGGTTTATTCTACCAAACTAATGGGGTCCAACAAAAAAAACCCTATTTTAGGAGAATATATTCGTAGTTATTCGGACATGTGTTTCAAAGACTTGACCAATGAATCGAACTATTTTTCAGACCAATTACTAAAAAAAATGAATATACCATTATTAAATGGTGTTCTTATAGGAACAAGAGACAAGAATAACCACCCAATACGATTAGAAGATTTAATGGAGTCTCACACCATAGATTTGCATCGTTCCCATGTAGGAGTTTACATACCACATGATGAATTGATTCGTCGAACTAAATACAATTGGTATACTTATTTGACAAGTGAGCAAGTTTTAGAGGCAAATGTGTTTCTTTCCAAATATATGTTAGAACACGGTAAATCAAAAATATAATACTATTACAATGAGATTAATGTATTATTTTGCAATTTGTATTTTGGTTCGTTTGTTACTAGCTTACTTAGTATATAAGTTATGGTACCGACGTATACTATCGTTGGTTTGTATGATGATTGGTGTAGGATTTATCTACCAATATATTGTAAAAACACGAACTATTGGAGCATTTAACAATAAGATATGGTGGGATCATTCGAGACCTATTCACGCACTATTATTCTTGTTTGCGTCATTTGGACTATTTTACCAATATCCATATAGTTATATGTTTTTGTTATTAGATACTCTTATTGGTCTTTTGGGGTTTATACATAAAAATAGTAATCAATATAATAACTAGAATTTGAGTATCTTATTTTGTATTCATAAGAAATATTATATACTTTACAAAGTTTTCGAAAAAATGCCATACACCTTTTGTAGGTACTTATATCCATATGTTTATAAATAGGTTCAAATTGTTCTATGTATGGGTCCATTAATTGCTTGAATACGAATGATTTATATTTTTCGGAATGAATATAATAGGAATTATTGGATAATAACTCTCCAATAGAAGATAGCCATTCCACAAATAATTCACGCGACATATATATTATTTATTTATATATATTATTTATATCATTTGTTAGTAATGCCAACCAAATTTTATGGTCATGACCTTCATAAATGTTATGAATATATTCACATAACAGCTCAATGATTTTAAAATAAACCTGTTCACTTATTTGTGTTTTGGAATATTCATATAAAAAATAGTAAATGTCGAGGATAGAAAACCCTTTGTCGTAATAGTCAAATAGTATTAGATATGCCTCTTTAATGCGGTTCGACTTTATATGTTGAAAATATTGTTCAAGTTCATTATTCTTTATGAGTGTAATATAATTTGACCCTTTTTCTATCGTCGTTTTTTTTAATAGTTTCGTATAATTCATTAGGTTGATCATATAGTCTATATTCAACTGAGTCTGGTTCAATACTTCATCATAATCTTCTATAGTTATCTGTTCTTGAACACATAACGAATGTAATAATTGTTTAGAATGGTAATAATCTAATGACTTAAAGTCAATAGGTACACATCGTGTGTATACACTTTCGTATACCTTTTTCTTACAATCCGAACAAAAAATAAAAAAGGTGTATTCATTCATAATATTTTTAAAATATACTTGAATATTTTCTGGTATGTGTTCTAAATTATGAATGACCACAAACTTTTTATAAGGACATTTAGAAAATAGTATAAGTTCATTGTTGGATGAACTTAAATTTAAGTCACTGAAACAATCAATCTCCATAATGACTTGTTTGTTTGGTTTTGGATAATGTTCATAGTATTCTTTTATAATAAGATTTACAATATGTTTGGGTACACATCCGGTTAGCAACATATTCATTTTGTCTTGATGAATACATTTATGTATCGTATCTATAACATGGTCTTTATTTTGTAATATCATATATTTCAAATTGGAAGGTGTATAATCTACCATAAAAATATCTTCTCGTTGTATTTAAATATAAATTAAAAAACTACAATATATGAACTATTATGAACTATTAGGAGTGTCCAAAGACTCCACTGAAAATGAACTAAAAAAACAATATAGATCATTGAGTTATAAGTTTCATCCTGATAGAAATCCAAATGGAGGTGAACAAATGCAAAAACTTAACGAAGCCTACGATACATTGAAGGATCCAATTAAACGTCAAGCATATGATAATTCGTTTTGTAATCCTTTGGATGTATTGTTAGAAAAAATGTTTCGTTCTAAAGAAAAAAGGGATCCCATTGACGAATTGTTTAGAGATGATTTTCAGAAAGATCATTTAGAAGACTTGGATACAAAAATAGAATTGACCTTTAAAGAATCCTATCAAGGTATACAATTTCCTATTAATATCAAACGATACATTCATCACGGAAAAACAAAATGTTATGAAAATGAAAAAATTTATTTAGATATTCCTGCAGGCATTGATGATGGTGAAATCTTAAAATTAACAGGCAAAGGAAATTGTAATCACGGACAATATAGTGATTTAAAAATACACATAAAAATATTACCACATGAATATTTTGAACGAAAAGGATTGGACTTGATTTTTCGCAAACATATAAGCTTCCGCGAATCTATTTGTGGTTTTGAATCACATATTATGCATTTGAACGATACTTCTTTAAAGTTACAAAGTAGTCGCGGAAATATTATACAAAATTACGATGAAAAAATTATAAAACAAAAAGGTTTCATTCGAGACAAAGACATAGGTAATTTGATTATTATTTTCAAAGTAAATGTAGACAAAAAACTGAACTCCGAACAATTGAGTGTACTAGAGTCGGTTTTTTAATATGGTTCTTTATAAAAAGAGTATTCATTTTTATTTATAAAGAACTAAATTCATCCAAAGACGAACCCATCAATACTTCTTTGAATTGTTCGCATGAAACCGATACGTTAAAACTGCTGTCTATTCCTTCGGCATCGGTGTCAGTCACTAAACACCCTGAACCATCTTCATTTGTCTCCAGTCCTTCTCTACGCGTCATAAACCAAAAAACAACTACTATTAATAGAAAAAATATAACGTACAAGTAGTTATAAGATATTTTTTTCATAAGTTTAGACCCCCTTTTAACCATTATATTATATTCATATATTAAATATCTGTTCGAATTCCTCTATAAACTGGATGCCGAGGTATACCATATTTAGTCATTTCCATATATCCAAAGTTGACTTTAGACCCAATAGGTATGTAATTATCGGAATGTGGATCATTATATTCTTTTCGCATTAAATCATTGAATCCTGTTCCGATATTGAATTTATTACCATTTATTTCGCAAATCAAACTTCCTAATAATCCTTTATATTTATTGGTTCCTGGAACATATCCGACTACAATTGCTTCTGCATCGTCACTCAATTTCATTTTCAATAATAATTTACTTCGCTTGGTTTCGTATAAAGAATCGGGTTCTCTTAACACAATACCTTCGGCACCATTCAATGTATATTCGGTGTATAATTCGGTCAAATTATCCTTTACAATTGTATAATTGGACATTTGTATGGGACAATCCTTTCCTTGTTTGATATTAATGTCATCTATTATTTTCTTTAATTCGTCTTTGCGTTCTACATAAGGTTTTTTAGAATGTGGTAAATCAAACACCATAAACTTCACGTCTTTCCATTTGGCATCTAAATATTGCTCCGTTATTTTTTTTCCTAATTTCAAATTACTTAATCCTGATACTTCTTGAAAACGACCACGTCCCATCCAGATTTCACCATCTAAACTTACGCCTGGTGGTAACATATTTATAAACCATTTAGGTACGTAATTAAAGACCTTTCCTTTCAAGACCCCATTTTTTTTCGTAGGTCTAGCCACCAATTCTTTTCCAGTCCAAATACCACGTAATCCATCATATTTTTCACTTAAATACCAACCATTTGGCGGTTGTAAAAACTTTTTAGATAATTGTTTACTTAAACTTATCATAGTTCCATCTTTATATAACGTATCCGCTAACATAATACCTGTTCCACCATCTTGAAATACAATATAATCTTTTCCGTCTTCACTTGTATCTTCACTATTGAGTGGAAAAACACGTTTGAATTCTTTTGGGTGACTTAGTTCTTCCTTGTATTTCTGGATAGATTCTACTTCCATAGATTCTTCCTTCTCAATGTGTTTTTTTATAGTATCAATATCATAGGTATTTAGAATATAAGATACCATTTGATATTTAGTTATTTTTTGATTAAACTTCAATTTTTTACCATGAATCATTATAATTAATTTTAATAATTCTTCTTTGGTTAATCCATGTAAAATCATTTTTAATTTAGAGTACTCATCAATATATTGTCCTATAGTTTTACTATCGTAGTTTTCTTTTATATAATATATAATTTGATGTTTTGTAGTTGGAATGTCGGACTTTTCCATATGGTCTGAAAGAAACATTTTTATCAATTCATTTTTATCAAATTTATCCAACATATTTATCCATAGTTCATCCATTTTTTCTATAGATTTTGGCAAAGACTTATATTCTTTTTTTTCGCGAATATCTTTTTCTGTTTCAAACATTGAATTTAAAATAAATTCTTGTATAACTTTATCATTTGTATCCAATAAGGGTGTTTTCTCAAAAGAAAAATTAGGTTTATTTACCATTTTCATTGTTTTATCCAAAATTTGTTCTATACCAACCACATATCCGCGAATAATATCTTTCAAATATTCAGGATCCTTATTTGTTATATGCATTACTTCTTCGATGATCTGTAAAGTACTTTTGGATGGATTATTTAAAATCATTTCCATAACAAATAATGACCACATCGTACAAAACCCAGTTCCTTCTATAGACAATCCTTTAATTTGTTCTTCTAATGTTTGAAATCCTTTATAATAAGGACATATTTCATTTGGTGGAAAAAATCTAACTCTACCATTTGTATATGGGTTCAATTTGACTTCAAATAATTCGGTCAATTGTGCGTTTATATTCAGATTGTCTCTTATATCATTTCCATATAATTTTCCATGAGGTTCAAATCGTTCAATGATTCGTTCAAATGGTCTATATATAAGTAAATTTTGATGTCCATCAGGTTTGTTATCAAACCTTAAATATAAAAATATACAAATAACACTTATATTTCTATCTATGCATTTTTTAAGAGATTTGCCAAATTGTTCTAATATATAATCACTATTAAAAATATGAGTATATTTCTTTTTTGTATTTATAGACAATTCAATATGCATTTCTTTTGTATATTTATCTTCAAATATGGGTATACATTCTCCTTTGAATTTATTCAAAACCGCTACATAACCAATACCTAATGTTTTTACATATCCTATAAAATGAACCGCTCCTTTTTCTTTTCCAATCCTAGATAATTCATCCAAATTAGTTTTAATTTTATTTACCACTGGTGCGACATTATATGGAGCATCTATAGGCGATGGTATATCAAAAGTTTTTGAATTTGGAGATAAAGAGGATGGTTGCTTATGTAATGTGTTTGATTTTTTTAATGTTTTTTTCAATTTGGGTTTTATTCTTTTACGACATTGGAATACTTCATTTCTTTTATATCCTTCTTTACATTTTTTACTAAAACGACAAGTAAGCGGATTCAAATCTTTATCTTTGAAACAATCCATTATATTATAGAGTATTAAAAATAATGGATTGTTCAAATGTATCATTTATGGGTAAATAAATTTAATATGACTTAAATCCAAAGCATCTAGTGTTTTTTTTATGTAATGTAATAGACGAATTCAATGGTTTGTCTCTATAATGAAACTTGATAATATCCATTCGACCTTTTTGATCAGACAATCCAACGTATACTTTTCTATCAAATCGACCTGGACAAGTATGTGCTTGATCTAAAATATCAGCACAATTGGTTGTAGCAATTACGATGACACCTTCATTCGTAGTAAATCCGTCCATATTGGTTAAATTTTCATTTAATGTTTGTTCACTCTCATCATTTCCACACATTGCGCCATTACTGGAACGTTGAGACAAATGATGGAAATATTATTGGATTTAGTATTAAACAAAATACATTATGCACTAAATCTAATTTCAGTGTTGAAAATAAGATACAATATAAAAAACAAATATCTGATGTTAGGAAACAATTTTTACAATCTAATGGAATTAATGGAACCAATATTAAATCAATGAGACAAAAAGCAAATGAATTATTTTACGATGGTCTTGAAAATACGAATCCTTATTGGAATATATTAAAAAAAAATATTGATATTCATATACTTGATATTAAAAATTGTTTAGTGAAAAACTTATTTCCTATAAATATTCCATATGACCTTTATGAATTTGATGGGGTTCATTTTCAACAATTAAATATTTCACTTGATGATGCTGAATTTTATGAAGAACCTTCTTATTATTATAATTCAAAAGGGTTACGTCGTAATGCTGCCAAATTATTTTATAAATTAGTTATTGGACAAAAAATATTTAGAATTGAAATAAGATTTAAAGGTAATGCATATAGTGGATCACCACAATTTCAAACACATTTATATAATTCCAATACATGACTCATTACATAATAAACTACATCTACGTTTACTGCGTTTCCAAACTGTTTATATGCTATTTTATCATTTTTATGTAATTTAAAACAATCTGGAAACGATTGTAAACGTGCACATTCACGAGGTGTAATATAACGCCGTTCTTTCGCATATATTGGTGTTTGTACTATTGCTACTAATGACGGAAAATATTTTGATTTTTTCACACGAATTCCGGATTGTCGTAATTGAATAAAATGATTAAATATACTATCATTTTCTTTTTTAGGTCCTGCTTGCCATTCTAATTTTCCATAAATTTCTAATTTCGATAATTTGTCTCTATGCTTTTCCATCCATAAGTCCCATTCATTTTTATATTTTTTATAAATTGGTTTATTATTTTCTATATAATCTTGCTTCCATTTTGGTAATTTATTTAATTCTTCTTTACTATAATTCTTATCATTTCGTATACATACAAATATAACTCTTTCTCGCTGTTGAGGTATACCTAATTGGTGTGGACTTAATATAAATGTATCTACATTATATCCTGCGTTATTGATACAAAATATGATGTGTTTAAATACTTCGCCATTATCTATTTTCATTATATGTTTTACATTTTCTAAAAACATAAAAGAAGGTTGTTTCACTTTTGCTATATCAATGATGTTTTCATATAATTGACCACGATTGTCTTGAAAACCCTTTTTCTTACCTGAATTTGAAAAACTTTGACACGGAAATCCACCTGTTAAAATATCAAAATCTGGAATATCATTTATGTTTACTTCTTTTATATCTCCATGAGGACGTATACCATAATTTTCTTCATAAATATCTTGACAATTCTTATCTATATCACTGGCAAATACACACGTCCCACCTAATTTTCTCAGTGCTTGATGAAATCCACCTATACCGCAAAATAGATCTATAAATTTTAATGATTTTGATTCTTCTAACTTTTTAATGATTTCTGCTTTCTTTATATTTGATGATACTTTTATATTTATTTCTTTACATTTTTTCATCAGTTCCACCTTTGTTAATTTATCCATATTGAATTATTATTATATATTTTACATCAATTTTTATTTAAATTTGAACTTACTTGATTAATTCATTGTTGGTCTTTACAATGGTATCAATGTCTATTATTAGAATGTCGACAAATGTATTTTAGTCCTATAAGTCCATTTCCGCAAAATGTTTAGTTCTATGTTTTACAAATGAGGCTGGGTAATGAAACGATTCAACGTGTGTAGTAAAGAGAACAAAACATATAATAAACGAATTAAATAAGGTTGTATTATATGTTATTCTAAAAGTTTTTTTTTATTGTAAAGCATCAGTTTTATTTCTTCTTTAATCATATTCATTGTTTCGTCATTTTCCTTGTTGTTCAAATAGCGTTCAAACTTTTGTCTCAAATCAGGATATTTATGTTGTTCATCGTCTAACCATTCTTCTAATAACATCTCTTTGGTTTCATATAAATTATCTATTTCGGTGACCTTATTTTTAATATTCCAATTGTCATCTTCGTACACCATCAAATATTTGTCTTTCATATTAGAAATATAAATATTCATATTTTCAGGTTTAGATGGGTTGAAATGTATCTTTTCTATCATATCCTTTACACACCCGGTAACTTTTTTTATAGCTCCTATATAATCTTTCTCCGTTAAATGTGATATATCTGTATCTTTATAACATAGTAATTTTATATTATTTTGAATATTATTTGTTGTATTATTGGTAATATGAGTTACTTGTAATTTATCCACCAATTTATCAATTTGTTTTTGTTGCTTTTCCATTTGGTGAGACAATGTTTTTATTTTATCGTCTTTTTGTTGAATTTGTAAATTTAGCAATCGAACCAATTCTTTTAGGTCTTCGTCCTTATTTTTTTCACAATTATACTTGATATGATTATTTACTGATTGTTTATGCTTATAAATTTTTCCACAATATTTACAAATATGTTCGTCAGTCATACTTACTTTTGACTTACTTTTTGGTCCTTTTTGACTTACTTTTAACTTACCGGTCAAATTCTCAGTGTGCTTTTTTGTCTCTAAATGTCGGTCATATTTAGACCTATTTACATTATAGAACTTACAAAGGTCGCAACCATACAGTGTCATTCTTATATATTAAATATATTTTATTTAGGTCATTTTTAACTTTATTCATTTTATTATCATAAATAATAATGAAATCCTGCCTTTTTTTATTTTGTTGTTATGTAATTGTGACCCTTTTAATACTTACTAAAAAAAAGGACTTCGAGGGAGGGAGGGAGCAAAAAAAAAAATTTGGGAAATTTCATTTTTAAAATTTAAATTTTGGGACTTTATTTTTTGTTAAGGATTAAAGAAAAAAAGCCCATAGTGTATTAATGTTTCTATGGTTATGTATAGTTTCGTGTGAAGCCTTATTTTTTTTCCGGTACCTGGTTTGCATCCAATTGGTTTTGTAAAAGATTACAAACATAAACCTCATCGTATTCAATTAATAGATGCAAATTATGTATTATGAAAAGGCGATAAACAATACCATTTAAGACCTGTCGTATGTCCACATCAAGGAACCTTGTTGAGTTACGGTACTATTGTAGATAATTGTATAAACGCCCATATAATGGTATAAATGTCTGACCTTATGAAAATACCCATAAAGATTGTATGGAGAACTATGGATTGTGTATGGTTCTAATGAACTTTATGGAAAATATCCAATGTATAATGTAAATCATCTACTAGCTACAATATGGTAAAAGGAAATAATAAAACAATTGTTATTTTTTTAGTAATGAGAGTACTAAGTTAAACCGATACAAAATGGTTTTTGTGTGCTTCGAGTAATTTTGTGTTAGACCTTATGGTAAAACGAGTAACTATTTATGAAGACGGACGCCAACTAAGTAAAATGACGTCTCAATCAGAAAAATACATACACACTTATAAGTTCAAATTACCATTAGATAGTATATACGACGAATGGTTGAAGTCATTATAAAGAATTCTTATGTTAAAGTTTTTAGTTTGAAAGATTTACGATGATATTCACTATACCCATATTGTTTAATCCCTTCTATATGTTTTTTTGTACCATATCCTTTGTTACTTAAAAGACCATAACGTTCATTCAATATGGGTTGTTCTTTACACAATGTTCGTATATATTCGTCGCGTTCTACTTTTGCCAAAATAGATGCAGCACTAATACATTTGTGTATTGAATCCCCCTTTACAATACATTCAAATGGTATCCATTTATCTTTATAAAAACACGGTTTAAACTGATTTCCATCTACATATATTTTTACATTATCTTCTGTAATACATTGATCCAATACACCATAAATAGATTCTTGCATAGATTTCATAGTTGCATTTAATATATTGTATGTATCAATATAATGTTCGTCTTTATAGCTTATATGATAATATAAAGCATTTTCTTTTATATAATCATATACCGCCTTTATTTTTTTTTCCGATGTAAATTTTTTGCTATCTTTCAACAATGATGTATCAAAATCGTCATGTAATATTACCGCTGCGGTATACACTCTTCCAAACAATGGTCCTCGTCCAGCTTCATCTACACCAATCAACATAAAATAGTTTACAATGACAATCTTAATCAATTTTTTTTCTACTTTAAATATAATGAAAAATAAATATATATTATTATTATTATTTGTGGTAGTTGTTTTATTTTCTTTATTAGGGTCTTTTAGTGAAGGGTTCGATGATATGCCTGTCCCATTATGTAAAGATAAAGAATGCTCAGGTGATGACTATATATTAAAAAGCCAGATTGTACCTCCTGTATGTCCAGCCTGTCCTGGATTTCTTGGAACAGACGATAGTGATGAAAAAGGTTCACCCATTGATGATACACCTACCAAAGATAATATTGTATCGGAAAAAGTAATTGAAAAAGAACAAGAAAAAACAAATAAAAATAAAGAGTCTAGATTCAACTTCAAACAAACCATCGAAGAGACTAAGAATTCCCTTCCAAATATGTTTGAAAAAGATATAAATGATAACAATAAAGGTATATTCGGAAGTAGAATGAATCAAAAAGATATAAATGATAACAATAAAGGTATATTCGGAAGTAGAATGAATCAAAAAGATATAGATGAATACGATAACGAAATTTCCAAATTGAAAGAACTAAAAGGTAATAATGGTAATTGTCCACCTTGTCCAGCTTGTGAACGATGTCCTGAACCATCGTTTGATTGTAAAAAAGTTCCAAATTATAGGTCAACTTCAGTAGGCAACTATTTACCTATGCCAGTTTTAAATGATTTTAGTAGTTTTTCGTAATCTTATTTTTTTACAACTTTTATTCATTTGAAATGTTTTACATTTCATTTTATTAGGAACAATCTTTATAATACATTTTGATTTTTCGCCATAGAGTGATTCAGTACAACCCTTTTCATGTATTGTTATCTTTTTACTACATCTTGCTCTAAAATGTTCGTATCTTTCTCTTACGACATCATAACTTAAATTAGATGTTTTTCCAAGCATCTTATTGATATGCTCGTGTAGCAAATAAATATACTTGGAAAAGGTATATCTTGAGTTCATATGTTTATATGTTAATGGTAGTTCTTTCAGATTTTTTACCAGATTTATTCTACAATGTTTGCAAGGTAATACATATTTCAATTGAATAATAAAATCTCGATAATATTTTTTTTCTTCTTGTGTAGGATTTACCGGATAGTTGAAACTCATTGTATGTAAATAATGCCATAGACCAGGTCCCCATATTGTCGTAAGCATTCCATCTCCACTATTATATTCTTCATTGGTATATAGTGTCATTAAATATTAAGAAGAAAAAAATTTATTTTATTTTGAATAAGTTGTTTCATTTGTCCGGATTGATGATTATGATTAAGTTTTAAACGCATTATTTCTCTATAATAATAAGTTTCATTAAATGATTTTACTACTACATATTTATTATCATTATAAAGTTTTACGATCATAAGAATATATAAATATTGTATTTATACGTTATTATAAACATAATAAAATAACCTTACATATTAATGTTGTTGTATATTATTTTATCTTTATTGTTTATTGTCTCTACTTATTTATTATATGTATATTATAAAAAGAAACGAAAAATACAAACAGAATTCGTTGAAAATAATGAATATAAAGAAATTAATGAAACTAAAAATGGTGATATTTATTTTTTTCATGTAGATTGGTGTCCATACTCAAAAAAAACTTTAGATAAGTTGAAACCAATTCAGGAAAAATACAAATATTTAACCTTTCATGAAATTGATTGTGAAAAAAATGTAGATATGGCGGATGCTTATAATGTAGTTTCATATCCAACTATCGTTTTATTGTATAAAAATGAAAAATATTATTATGACGCAGATTTAGACGATAACATATTCGATACTTTTATAACAACTATTATGAAGTAAATAAATTATTATTTTATATTGTAAAATAATAATAATGGATTTTCCTAGATTGAATATAGAAGAATTGTATGAGACTAAAAAAAAAATAGATTTAAACCGATTAGAAATATATAATAAATTATTATCTAAAATACATAGTAAAATAAAAATAGTTTCTAGACAAAGAGAACAAATTAACTTTTGTAGTTATTTAATGCCTGAAATATTAATAGGATATCCTAATTATAATTTTAGCGAATGTTTGAATTATGTGATCGATAAATTAGAATCCGATAATTTTTTATGTAAATATATTCATCCTAATTTATTAATGATTAGTTGGAACCATTGGGTTCCTTCTTATGTTAGAGAACAAATAAAAAAAAAGACCGGTATTTCAGTAGATTCTTATGGAAATGAATTAAAAGATAAAACAACCACCGTATCATTTAACAAAGAAACAAAGTCACAAAAAATAAATATTTATAGTGACCAATTAATTAAAGATATGATGAAATAAACTAAGAAACACTAAATTGGGGTGTTGGTAATGAAGGTTTCTGTATGGGTGGTTTATTGATTAATGATTCGACTTGTGATGTTTCAATCGATGATGAAACTGACGGAGTTTCTACTGGCAGAGTTTCTACTGGCAGAGTTTCTACTGGCAGAGTTTCTACTGGCAGAGTTTCTACTGGCAGAGTTTCTACTGACGGAGTTTCTACTGGCAGAGTTTCTACTGACGGAGTTTCTACTGGCAGAGTTTCTACTGGCAGAGTTTCTACTGGCAGAGTTTCTACTGGTGGTGATGATGAGTTGAATCCAAATGTGTTCATAATAGTAGATTGTATACTATCTGATATACTTGGGTTTGGTTTCAATGTATTTGTATCACTAAGAGAAATATCTGTCGTGTTGAGAGAACCATCTACCGCGTTGAGAGAACCATCTGTAGTGTTAATATCTGTTGTGACAAAAGAAGGAATACTAGTTGGTATCACAAATGTATTTTTCATATTATTATCGCGTTCAAGATTCAATTCATACATTTGTTCTTCAAATATTTTTTCAAAAATAATTAATGCTTGAACGAAATATTTTTCACAAGTGGTATATAAATGAAGAATTATGTCTCGTGTATCATTTTCTAATTGTATTAATTTATCTAGAGACAATTCGGGGTTTATTTTATATTCTTCACCTTCTGAAATAAATATTTTTTTTAAAATATATAATAATTTTTCTTTTGTAGTATTTGTATGTTCTTGTATAATATATATTTTATCCAAGTATTTCTTGATGTGTTGATTATTTTTTGATACAATTAAATCTTTTACAAAGTGTTCCTTATCACAATAATCAAATGTTTTAAAATCTAATAATTCAATATCATGAAATGATTTTATTTCTTTGGGTTTATTTTTTTTGCCAGTAAATATCTGATAAAATATGGTTAAATCCTTATTATATTTTTTCTTCATTTTATTACTCATTTTAGCCCACTTTTTTTCGTTGTTATCAAAAATATCAAAATATAATAAATCCATTTCTTTTATACCAATTTCTTCGTTCAATCGTTTGGTGGAATCATTCATAGAGCATAATTTTTCACCAGGATTTATAGTTACTTGTTCACCTTCTATATTTAATTTATTTTTTAATATATTCAATCGTTTTCGACATAAATTAAGTGGATTCGTCATTTGACTAATACGAGGTTTTACATGTGGATTGATTGATTTGTAGTCACCAAAGTCTTTTAAATAAAATGTTTTATGTTCACCATCTTCATCTTCATAAAAATATTGCGGATCCATTGTAGCTACTACCGCACTATATATCGTTATTATTTTCATATAATATTTCGAAATATTGTGAAGAAATTTATTTTTTATTCTATCATTTTTAGGTATTAAACTAGTCATATCATGTTTGTCTTGTGTGTAAATAGGTTCTTGAACACCATGCAGAATACGTTCATTCAAAAATCCTAATTCTAATTTGGTCAATCGTTTATCCAATATACTACTGGTTAATATAATCATATTGTTATAATAATCTTTATCACCTAATCGTATCAAATCTATGGTGTTTTGAGTTAATATATATTTTGTAGCAATATCATCAATTTGTTCAGGCAAATTTGTAATATCTTCGTCTTTTATAATATCTTCTGTTACATTTTGTTTAGATGTAGAAATACCCATTATAATAATATTATAAAATAAAATTGAATTAAATACAACACATATTTTTTTGTGTATGAACAAAGATTTATGGAAACACTTTGAAAAAAAAAAGTTGGAACCTATTGAAACCACTCATAAGTCAAATTGTAAATCATGTGATTCGTTGTTGAAAATAACTGAAGAAGGATTTTATTGTTGTGGTAATCCTTTATGTGGAATACTTATCACGGATACGATAGACCACGGTGCCGAATGGCGTTATTATGGTACCGACAATAGTGGTCCAGATATGTCTCGGTGTGGTATGCCTGTTAATAATCTTTTAAAAGAATCTTCATTTGGTTGTAGAATTAATTGCAATGGTAAATCAACTTATGAAATGCGAAAAATAAGACGTTACACTGAATGGCAATCTATGCCTTACAAAGAAAAATCAAAATATGACGATTTTCAAATGATAAATGTATTAGCAAGTAAAGGAGGTATTTCCAAATTGATTATAAATGATGCTATTCGATATTATGATAAAATTTCCAATGAAAAAACATACAGAGGATTAAATCGCGATGGATTATTAGCAGCCTCTATTTACATATCATTTAGTGTAAATGAATACCCCCGAACATCTAAAGAAATTGCGAGTATATTTAATCTAGACAATACAAGTGCTACAAAGGGTTGTAAAAATGCGCTAAGTATTTTAAATGATATCGAAGAATTTTCCGAGGAAAAAACTCAACTAAACAATTCTACTCCTAGTTCATTCATTTATAGATATTGTAGTAAATTGGGTATGAATCAAGAACTTACCCAGTTATGTTTATTCATTGCCTCTATTGTAGAATCTAAAGGACTCATTTGTGAAAATACTCCACATTCTATATCTACTGGAATTATTTATTTGGTTTGTCAAAAATGTAATTTGAATGTGAGTAAAAAAAATATTCACGAATTTAGTCAAATCAGTGAAGTGACAATCAATAAATGTTTCAAAAAATTGGAACAATATGAAAGTATGTTTTTACCTGAACAAATTAAAAAAAAATATAATATAATATGATATGGTTGACATAATATTTATTGTTCCATATAGAGATCGTGAACAACATAAATTTTATTTTTTGAGACATATGGAATATGTTTTAGAAGATTATGATTATGAAATCATTTTTGTACATCAAAAAGACAATCGTCCATTCAATCGTGGAGCAATGAAAAACATTGGATTTTTATATGCCAAAGAAAAATATTATAATTATAAGGACATCACCTTTGTATTTCATGATATAGATACATTACCATACAAAAAGGATTTAATTAATTATAATACAGAAAAAAATGTTATCAAACATTTTTATGGATTTACTTTTTGTTTAGGTGGTATTTTTTCTATAAAGGGTGAAGACTTTGAGAAAATAAATGGGTTTCCATCTTTTTGGACATGGGGATTTGAAGATAATACTATCTATCACCGAGCAAAGAAAAACCATATAGAAGTAAATCGCGACCAGTTCTATACCATTGGTAATATGAATATTTTGCATTTTGTAGATGGATTGTCACGAACCATAAGCAAAGGAAGACCAACCATAAATAATATAGAAAACGTACGAGATGGATTGGATACATTACAAAATGTAATTTATGAAAAAAAAGAAAATATATTAGATGTAACCAATTTTGTATGTAGTCTACGCATTAGTTCCAACACAGAACAAATGTCTATATTAAAAAATAATCAACCTAAAAAAACACCACATCCATTAGGGAAAATGTTTTTTTAGAAAAAATCACGTATAGTCTTGAAAATAGCCTGATTTGTTGTTTTCTTGGGCTCTTCTTTTTTTTTTATTTGTAAATATTGAATAATACATTCTTCTAGACTATATGTTTTTAACAATTCGGTACATTCCTCTTTAGTATAGTTTGTTTGTCGCATTAAAATACTTATATGGTTATCCATTATTATCATTGTGTATATTATTTTTAAATATAAATATTATATAATGATATTGACAAGTTTATGTTCACCAGCACTATTATATTTAATTTTTATTTTGATACATGTTATAACCGAAATGGCAAATTTGAAATACAAAGAGGCAATAGTTAAATTAATTATAGGTTTATTATTTACCTTAATATTACAGGCATTTTGTATGCAAAATATGAAAATAATATCGTGGTTATTGGTTTTTATACCTATTATAGTATATACATATACAACGTTGATTATATTTTTTGTATTCGGTACAAACCCACAAGATAGAGTAAAAAATTATATTGTTAATTGATATAAATAAGTATTGCTTTATAGTATATGGGTGAATTATGGAGCAGTTGGACGTTCTATATTCATCTACAAAATACAAATGATTGGTCGTATGAAAGTTATTATAAACTATTCAAATGCGACCATTTAAATCAAGTCATAAGTTTGAACAACGAACTAGGTTGTGAAATGTTAAAAAAATCTCTTGTTTTTGTCATGAAAGATGATATACAACCTTTATGGGAAGAACCTAAAAATAGAGAAGGTGGTAGTTTTTCGTTTAAAATACATAACAAAGATATCGAGTTTGTTTGGAGACAAATACTATTTCATATGGTAGGAGGTGATTTAGTTGAAAATAAGGAAATATTACACCATTTGAATGGTATTAGTGTGTCTCCCAAAAAAACGTTTTGTATTTTAAAAATATGGATGAAAGATTGTACGTATAAAAATACCGATATTTTTATACCTATAAAGGGAGTAGATTACAAGGGATGTTTATTCAAAAAACACGAATATTAAATATAACTTATTATTATTATGTGCTGGAATCAATATGTTTCGATTAATACTTTTTTATTTGGAATATTTACATTATGGTTTATTAAAATAAATAATACTTATTCAGACTATAAAATAGATTTCTTTAAAAATGAATATGTTTATTTGTTTATATTGTCGATTGTTTTGATGCAATTGATTGAATTTTTTTTATGGATAAATATTCATAATAAAAGTATAAATCATAATTTATCTATATTAGGGTTTCTACTTTTAGTGGTTCAACCGATCACCGCTTTATATTTAATAAAAGACATAACCTTACGTAATAATTTACTCACATTTTATGGTATATTTGCATCTATATTTGTGGTCTTTAATATGCAAACTACTTATATTCATACAAAGATTACATCACAAGGATTTTTATCGTGGAATTGGACCCAACATACACTATTATCTGTTTCCTTTTATTTATTCTTTTTATTTTTTCCTTTGTTATACAATCAATATTACATATCCTTAATATTCTTATTTATTTTTTTTGCGTTGATTCATTATATTGGTAAAGGGTATGGATCACTTTGGTGTTTGTTTGTCAATTCTATGTTTATATATTTTTTGATAGAACTATTGGTGATTCAACCTTTCAACCAGGTATTGGAGACAACCCCAGTTTAATTTCACCAAGAGAAGCTACATTATATTTGATAATCAATGGCAAGTCATTGTCCAAATAGATTTCTATTTGATTACATAAATTCGTACACTTGATAAAATAATTCAAATTTTTCAATGAATAAAACCCTTGTATAATTTTATCGGTTTTTTGTATCATACCCATTTCCTCCGATTCTGTGCGTATAATTTCCGCACTTGCAAATGTACCCACACACTTGAAAATAAGTTGATTGTTGATAGATTTTATTTCTAATTTTTCAGAAATGGCGTTCAAGTCTCGAATAATTTTTTGAAAATCAGAAGAAGGTAAGTTAATGATAGATGAAAATTTAACATCAGGAATATCTAAATCTTCATTGTCAGGTTCAATTAGTTTTAGTTTTTGAATTTTACATTGTTCTTTGTTTTTATTTTCAAATTTTAGAGTCAAATTTTCAACAATACCGCTATTATAATCTTCTTCTTCAATATATATGCTTAGTGTTTCATCGTTATCAATTGTATTGATTAATTTGAATAAATGAGCCATATTGACACCAATTATAATCTTTTCTTTGTTACATTGAAATCGTTCAAAATGATCGCTTAACAAATGTAAATGGACTAAAATTGTATGTGATTTATCCATATTTACTATACGCATACCATCTTTTTGAAAAGTAATGTTAGTTTCTAATAAAATATCTTTCAATGCTGTAATCAAAATTTTAAATGGAGATATTTGAACAGTCTGAATCATTAAAATTTCATTCGTCATTATAAGTAATTCATTAATTATTATTTATATTGTTATTTATAATGAATAAAAAATATATTCCAAATAGTTTGAATGTCTATGATAAACGTAAACAAAAACGCGAACTAATGAAATCTATTAAAATGTATAAAAAAAATAAATATTATACACGCAAACCTATGAAGTCATTTCGGTCAAAACCATCCAAACATTTGAAAAAAGTAAAGATGATGTACAATATAGAACCATTGGTAATCAACAAAGAATTAATAAAAAAAACTGGTTGTTCAAGAAAAATACTGAATAAAATAGTAAATAAAGGTATGGGGGCATATTATAGTAGCGGTTCAAGACCAAATCAAACGGCAAAGTCATGGGGTATGGCTCGTTTGGCGAGTGCTATTACAGGTGGTCCAGCAAGTAAAGTAGATTCCCATTTGTTGAAACATTGTAGTATTCCTCTTACACATTGAACATTTAAACATTTTACGTTTCAAACGCCGATTTTTAATTATTAAATAACATACATTTTTTCTTGTATATTATAATTAAAATGGGTAAATATAGTTGTGATAAATGTTCAAAGGTGTAAAAAAAATACTGGTGTATTTTCTATTTTTTGTAAATGGTGTTATAAATTAGGATTTGTATGAAATTTAGAATAAATAATGATAGATTAATTTATTATTTTATAACATAATAAGTAAATAAATAAAATATAAATTATATAATGGAACGTCCATTAATGATGGTTATACACTCGATAGTTATTGGTTTAGTTTTATATGCATTTATGGTATTTGTATTAAAACAAACATCGCTAGTCGCTGAAACACGAAGTACATTTTTAGGAGGTTTAGTATTATTATATATGATTATGTTTGGACATTCTTTACCAAGAAAAATTAATAAATTATTATATAAATGAACAAAAGGAAAAGACTATACGTAAATTAAAACATAAAAAAGAACTCTTAGAGGAGGCTTTGGTATGAATACAAAAAAATGAAAAATAAGGTAAATTATTTGCGTTCAACTGCTAGTAGTAGGGTCCCTTCTACAAACCAGAACGAACATAAAGAAAAAATTTTTGTTTAAGACGTTATGGAAATATTAAATCCATTTATAAAATCCATAATCAAAATTTAATACCGATAAAATACACGAAGATATAATAAATCCAATTCAAAATGAATATATGGAGAAGCTTATTCCAAAAAACAGGCTTGGATAGAAGGAAAATTAATGATGTCAAAAGAGGTTATACAAAAGATAAATAAATAATATAATCTATATATATGTCGTTTGAAACAGAAGAAGTAAATGTTATTTTAGAACCTATTTTTAAAGATTCTGATCTCGAAGAGCCAGTCACAGAGCCAGTAGCTGAGACATTCACAGAGCAAGTCACAGAGCCAGTCACAGAGCCAGTCACAGAGCCAGTCACAGAGCCAGTCACAGAGCCAGTAGCTGAGACATTCACAGAGCCAGTCACAGAGCCAGTCACAGAGCCAGTCACAGAGCCAGTCGCTGAGAAATCAGTGGATGTTTTCGAAGATAATGTAATAAAAAATGCGAAAATTATCTATACACAAACCAATATGTTATCTAGCATTATAGATAATACAAAAAAAGGACATCCTATGAAAAATTATAAACGTCCTATTCCCTTATTATATAAAAATTGATTTTGTTTTATAATTTGATATATGTCAAATGAATACATTTTCAGAAAGTCAACAAATCGCATACACAAATTATTTGAAAGGAGATAATGTATTCATTACTGGACCAGGTGGAACTGGTAAATCTTATTTTATAAAAAAAGTATATGAAGATGCTAAATCACGTGGATTAAATGTAAGTGTTACAGCAATGACAGGTTGCGCAGCATTATTGTTGGATTGTAATGCAAAGACAATTCATTCGTGGGGAAGCATTGGATTAGGCACAGAACCTATTGAATCCATCAAACAAAAAATTGTAAAATATCGTAAACGTAACATTTGGATAAAAACAGATTTACTAATTATAGATGAAGTTAGTATGTTATCGTCTGAATTATTTGAATTATTATATATAATCGCCCAAGATTTTAGGAGAAGTGAAAAACCATTTGGTAATATGCAACTTATCTTTTCAGGAGATTTTCATCAATTACCACCTGTATCTAAAGATAGCAAGTTTTGTTTTGAATCTCCCTTTTGGAATGGTTGTTTCCAACATAAAATTGTATTAAAGGAAAACTTTAGACAAAAGGGTGATAAAGTATATCAAACTATTTTGAACGAAATTCGCGAAGGAAATATAAGCGAAGAAAGTAAGGATCTGTTAAGGTCTTGTTTAAATAAAAAGAACAATGAGCATTTGTCTCCAACGTTATTATATCCAGTAAAACGATTATCCGAACAAGTAAATTTATTTGAAAATATATCTTTGAAAGGTGAAGAAAAACTATATAAAATGAAATATATTATTCAACCTACTAAAAAAATAGAAGGTGAACTGATAAAACAAAAAAGAAATTTAATTGTAGATGAAGAATTAAGATTAAAAATAGGTTCGCAAGTAATGTGCGTAATTAATTTAGACCAAGAACAAGGAATTATTAATGGTAGTCAAGGAAAGGTCATTGGATTTAATTCTCAAAATGAACCTATTGTTAAGTTCTTTTATAAAAATATAATACGAACAATTTCACTTCATAAATGGATGAATGAAACATATGACAACAACGGTATTTTACAATTACCACTTATATTGTCATGGGCTATTACAATTCATAAATCACAAGGCATTAGTCTAGAATGTGCAAACATAAACATCGGTTCTTATATTTTCGAATGTGGTCAATCCTATGTTGCCCTAAGTCGTGTAAAATCATTGGAAGGATTATATATTCAAGGATTAGATTTTACAAAAATCAAATCTAATCCTAAAGTAATTGATTTTTACAAATCGATTAATTAATTTTACGAGTAGGTATTTTAGAAGATACTAAATAAATCGAATTTTCGGTCATAACAATATATTCTTCAGCTACTTTGTAAATTTTAGCAATTGGACTCGTATATTCTTCTTCACTGCGTACCAACATTTTTTCATCGTTGTCTCTTACCCCAATGAGAACTTTTGAATTATGTGAATCTACCCAATAATCCATCATAATTGGTTTATCTTCTTTACACGACATTTTACACGCGTTGATTAATACTTTTTGACTAGGAATAGGAATGTCATCACTCATATGAATTAGTGATATTTTTTTCTTTATATAGATTTTACGCAATATGAATTATTTTGAAATTTTTTTTTTTTGGTTTCATTATTTTTGGAATAGTATTTTGTTGGTATATTTCCGAAAAATGGTCATATAATATTTTTTTGATATAATCATAAATATGATATAAATCTTCATTTTCACATTTTCCTACAATTAAAATACTACCTGTTCTAAAAATCATAAAAGATACTTCTTGTTGATTCTCCAATTTATATTTACATTGAATACCCGGATAACTACATGAATCAAACGAACATTTAACACCGTAATTTTGTTTTAAAATTTTAAATAAACGCTCACGATGAATATAATAATTACAATTGAAGTTTGAATTTACCAATATGGTTTCTCGTTTTGACTCATCTTCTTGTATATTATAATCATAATGAGGTTGTAATAATTGTTTAAGTTTTTCCACCGCAATGTCTAGAATAGAATCATCTTGTATTCCTGGTATTTCAACTTTGCCAGAATTAAATAATTTTAAATGTAGTTCTTTGTATTGATCTTTAAACATTATTCTATAAATGACAACAAAACAATTATAAAAGGCACTTTTTGATTTTTTTTTATAATTAATAACATCCTTTTTAGATAAACCAATACTAACTTTTCGGACATCTTTGAATGTAATACGACCTGTTGGATTTTCAAATTGATTTAAAATTTTAACATCTACTGGTAATGTAATATTTTTTATTTTTTTTTCAAATTCAGAAACATTTTCTTTGTTTTTAAAATTAAATTTCATTTGTTTTTTAATGATACCTTCTTTTATAGAATCATAAGATATCATTGGAAATTTCCAAAAAATTTCATTCAAATCTACTGTAATATTGAAATACAAAATTTTAGTTTTGGTTGAAATAATAATAGGACCACACGTTGGAACAATACTAGGTATAGAGTCTTTTATTTCAATTGGACCTTTTTCATTAGTTATAAATCGCATCCAAGCATCATCAATACTCATTAACCTTATAAAAATTATTTTATAAAATCAATTTTGCAATTTATATAAATAAGGAATAAAACGTTTATTAAAAAAATTTAAATCATAGTCAACTAATAATCTCTTCATATAAGATATAATAGTACTATCTGTTTTATAATGTAGTAAAATATGCATAAATAATTTTATATTGAATTCTTTATTACCAAATGGTTTTATAAAATGTTTGAATCTAACAAAGGAATAATCTTTACAAATAGAGTCTATGTGTTTTTCTTGGATAAAATTACAAGAAGTATATTTGTAACATTGTAACGCATTTACCATACAACGAATATCTGGGTAATAGTTATAAATAATATCATTTAATATTTCCTTTTTTATTTGTATATTTTCATTTTTTATGATATGATTCAAATACTCCTTATAATTTGGTATATTATAAAAATGTATGGTCAAACATTTTTGTCTCAAACTTGGAATTAATTTACTTATATAATTACACATAAGAAAAAAACGGACATTTTTATTATCCAATAACAATAAAAGAGATTGTTGAGCTTGTTTCGTCATAGAATCTACTTCATCTAATATAACAAATTTTAGTTCACTATTTGTAAAAAATCCGTCACTTTGAACAAAATTATAAATGGTATTTCTTATAATATCTACACCTCTATCATCTGAAGCGTTCAAATGAATAACATTATGTTTCATATTGTATTTTTCGGTTATTTTTTTAATCAAACAATTGATTGTAGTCGTTTTTCCAGTTCCAGGAGGACCATACAAAAGCATATGTGGTATATATAATGTATCCACCATAGTATCAAACATAATTTTATAATCTGGATCCAATACAATTTCATATAATGAAGTTGGTCTATATTTTTCTATCCAAGGGTTCATTTATTAAATTATGAAAAGTATTTAAATCATTAAACCATAATTATTTATGACAGAAGAAATAAAAATACCAAAGAAAAGAGGTAGAAAACCAAAGGGTGGCAAAATAGTCGAACAAAAAAAAGATGCTGTAAATGTCAAATATGGGAATATGTCAGTGATACTTCATTTAAAATGTAGAAAGAGTGATATAATAGATAATGATTATGATCCAACAATTTATAATATTGAACCTTATACTAAGGATACAATACAATATGAAATTATCAAACATAATGAAGTAGATAAAAAGGAAGATAACAATGATTCTGTAAACGATAAAAAAAATATATATGATAAATTAAGCGAATTGGAAAAAAATTTACATAGTAATGATATAAATAATAAATCCAATTGTTTTTGGTGTACTTGTTCATTCGATACTCCAACTATATACATACCCAGTATCAAAATGAATGAACAATATAAAGTCTATGGTTGTTTTTGTAGTCCAGAATGTGCTACAAGTTATTTATTTAATGAGTCTATTGTGGAGACCATTAAATATGAACGTTATCAAATGTTAAATTATTTATATGGTAAAATTTATGATTACAAAGAAATTATAAAAATGTCTCCATCACCTTTTTATACACTTGATAAATTTTATGGTAATTTAACGATACAAGAATATCGCAAATTATTGAAATATGATCGTTTGCTATTGTTTACCGAAAAACCATTGACTAAAATCTATCCAGAATTACATGAAGATAGTAGTAATTTTGAACCCTTGTATAACAATAAAATGATAATGCGAAAACCAAATCAAATCAATAAAAAAAAACATATTGAAAACGCATTTCAATTGTAAGATTTTATTTTCTTATAACTATCTACCATTTTTCTGGGATTATATTTATAAGGTTTCCATTTTTTATAAGTGGGTAAATACAAACACGTGACATAATGTTTTTCAATTTCATTTTCCTTTTCATTGGTTAAATTTTCTTGTTCTTCATCATCACTATATTCGATATTCTTGTAATTTTTTTTGTTTTTGAAAATTTTGCGTAACAAGTAACTTGATTTTATATCGTTGACAAATGCGTTTCCGTAAAAAAATTCTTCTTTATCATTCATTACATATAAATGATAAACATCATTGAGTTCAGTATCTTTGTATACTATAAAATTACCAAATAATTTAGATAGTTTGTATATAAACGGTTTAGGTCGTAATTGTACAATACCATATACAGGGTAATTCATTTCACTTGCTTTGAATATAGGTTCGGCATTTGTCATATAAGGTAATTTAAAATTAGTAATGTTACGTATATGACTGAATTTTATGTAGGTATTTAAAATATGCTCTATTAATTGATAAGCATATTTCATACCCTTGTTGATTTTTGTATTTTTATAATAAGTTATATTCTCACAAACGAAAACATTATCTATCAAGGTTCCGTATAATGTTGTCCCTAAGGTAAGTATTGGATCAAATGATACGTATACTGATTTATGTATTTTATGTTCTATATCATATAAAATACATAATGGTTTTTTATTTTCTTCTTTGAATGTTGCAGTATACTTTTTTCCACTTGGAATCAAAATACTTGTAGTAGATGGATTTATATTATTGCAATTCGTGTACATTATATATATTTTTGTTCATATCTTTAAGTTGATTTAGAGATTTTTCTAATTCATTTATAATAGGGTCATGTTCTTGAGCTGTAAACGTTAGAATATCTATATTCATATAATACAACACAAAATGAACTATACATAAAATGAGTAGAGTATATAACAAAAGCATATATTCCATAATTATATTATTTCTTAGATAAAAACGAGACAACACTTTCTATTTGATCGATTGATTTTATCTCAAAGTAATAACTAATTTGATTAAGGTAACTATGTTCTACAAAATCCACATTATGATCTATATTGTATTTTTTATAAGTTTCGGTTACCACAATATGTTCATAAGGTATATGAGTATAAGTTTCATTATATTCATATATGTTATCTTCTATCATAAACTCATAACCTGAGTGTTTTAAAGAGAAATATTTTTCTTTCAAAGCATGTTGTTTTCTCCAATGTTTTTTTTTGTAGTATAATACCCCATTTGGAGTATAAACTATATCTTCTTTATACATATTATGAAATTCATTATGATCATAAATATGATTATGAATAAATATTTTCATTCATAATATTTATAAAAAAGGTTTAAATAATATTATTATACTTAATAATGGTTATAGTTGTAACAATAAAAAAGATGGTTCATTTAAAAATGAAAATACAAATGAACTTTATAAATATTGTAAATATAAATCAGAAAAGGATTTTATAAAAATGCATCAATGGGATGATTATGAATTATGGGGAAAGCTGGAAATGAAAATAAATGTGAATTACCTGAATTGAATGAAATTTTTTTGGTACATTATGTGTTTGTAAAAAAGACACAGATTTATCTCTGGATGAATGGTATAATGAAAAAATGGGTGGTAGCGAATTATTAGAAAGTGAATCTTTAAGTGATGATTCCGAAGTATATTCCGAAACAGAGTATACCAAAGAAGGTTACTTGAAAGATGATTTTGTAGTAGACGAACTCATCGAAGAAGAATACGATCTAACATAGATTTATGTTTAACCGAATCACTATAGCCCAATAAATATAACTCATAAATAGAACATTGTTTTTTAAACAAACCATAACCTGGTATATTATACGAATTATATCTTTTGAACAATTTATAATTCAAATATAAAATATTACGATTTTTAATTTGTCTCTTATATCTATTATAAAATAATCCACCATCCAAACTACATTTTCCATTGTAAAAATAAAATATATCTTTAAACGTAATCATTGGTATAAAAGAACTAGATATACAACATTTGGTCATATCACTAACGCTCAAAAACTTATTATATCCTTCTAAATTATTATAATTGGTTGTTACTGCAATATATTTATTTGTTGTATCAAATTGTTTCATATTCATTTTATTTATAAGTTTAATCGTCTTATTCAATAATGTAGGTAAAGGCATTTTTCCATTTAAATTCAATTGGAATAATTGTCTCAAAAAAATTGAATCGTATTGTTTGTCTAGAGACAAAAAAATGGTATTCAATGAACCTGCTGAAAATCCTATGATTTTTTTTCCACTTAAATCATAATTATTTTTTATAAAGTGACAAATACCTAATACATAAAAACCAAGTAATCCACCAGGAGACAAAATAATATCTGGATTACGAATTAATTTGATGTTTGGTTTGTGTAAAATATAAAATAGTAAAAGAAACATAATAACATATTTCATATATAGTATCATAGGTTATGCTTTATTAAAAAATTGATATAAATATTTATAAATATTATTAATAAAATGAACATAAATGAACCGGATGAGTTTCGTAGTCGTATTCGACAACACATATCTAAGTATTTAGATAATGATTCTTATTGTTCCAATATAGAAAAAAGTATTTACAATTATTCAATCCAACAATCGGTTAAGTATAATATTAAAAAAAGATGGGATAATTCATTATTTGTAGTTATTTATTTGGATAAATTCAAACAAATTTGGCATTATTTAAAAGATGACAATATATTAGAAAAAATAAAACAAAATCCAAATTTCTGTAAAGAAATATCCTTTAAAACGGAACAAGAAATATATCCAGAGTATTGGAATGGTCTTACCGAAGAAAAAATAACTCATTTAGATAATAAATATTTTCCAAAAATAAAGGCATCTACTGATAAATTTAAATGTGGTAAATGTAAATCAAAGGAGTGTACTTATTACCAATTACAGACACGATCAGCAGATGAACCTATGACTACATTCGTAACTTGTATTAGTTGTGGTAATCGTTGGAAATGTTAAATGATCTCTAAATCATTTACATTCCAATATTCAAATTTACCATTCGGTATAGGTCTTTTGATAATAAAAGGTAGTTTTTTTTCTTTTAGTTCACGTTCAACAACCAAAACTTTATCTATATTTAGATTTTGTTCGGGTACAAATGCATTGGCTCCACAATTCAGTTGGTTTACGCGAATACCAATTATTTTTGCCTTTTCATATTTACTTAAAACAGGATATGTTTTGTGGTTATCATCTATAATAATTCCTTTATCATTTCGAGTGACTAAAGATAAATTATGTATTTCTTCAAATGATAATTGTAATTCTTCAGGATGATATACTTTTATATAGTCTTTGTTATCTTCAAATTGATTGTAATAATCACCATCATATTCTGTTTGTGAATAATCTTCTTCTATTTGACTATTTAAATCAGGTTCGCGTTCTATCTCATCTACCAATTCTTCATCTTCTTCATCTTCTACCTCAGTGTCGTTATCGGTATTTTCATCGTTTTCTTCTTCAACTTCGTCTTGTTCCAATACACTATTTTCATATTCTTCATCACTCATTATAATAAGTTTATATATAATTTTAAATCAATTTTGTAACAGTAAATAATTATATGATCTATGACTTCCATGAAGAATCGCAAATCGTACACATATACATATATTTAAGTTGTTGTTCGTCGTATCTATAATAAATCACTTTAGGTTTAACATCCTTAGAATTATTTGTTTCACACAAATTATTTGGACATTTTATTTTATTCGAATAAGGTATAGTTGGATCGTATTTCAAGTAAGTATTTATCTCTTGGTCTATTTGAGTATCTTTTGTATAAGTTACTTCTTTTATACATTCGCTAGATGTTTGCTCTTTGGTATTTCCACATTTTCGACAATAATAATGCAAACTATTATCTTCCTCTGATATTTTTAAATAATACATATTTTCACATACTTCACAAAACTTCATTCTTATAGTATATAAATACTTTTATAAATCAATTTTTATTAATTCATTATATATTAATTCTAATATTTTAGATAATTTAATATAATTGGTTTCACAATATAAATTGTAAATATTTGTAGTATATGTTTCATTTGATTTATCTAATTTAAGAGATGAATAGTGCTGAATAAAATTTTTTTTTATTATAGGATAAAATGGTTTATAATTATGTTCTATATCATCTATATTCAAACATTTTAATATAGCTACTTCTATATTTCTATAATGAATAATATTATTGTAAGGTTCGACATTTGTATTTCGTATACTTATACCTGGTTCATTTATAAGAGGATTTTCATTAAATAAAGTGCATAAAGATAGTAAAATAGAACGTAATGATTGACATGCACTCCATTTTTCACCAGGCCATGTATTAAGTAAAGATAAACATACATAACCATTCATATACAAGTTTGGATTGAAACGTGTTTTACCATCGTATGTTTTGAATATTACCTTAGGTGGAGCAAATGGATAATTATCTGGATAAATAAAATCAAAGAAATAATAGCCATTTTCATATGGTGTATCTTTAGGTCCAATGATCATAGCGTAACCCATATTTACAACATCTTCATCTGCTTTATAAAAGATATTATCGATAGGGTCATTCATAATATCTTTTACATCTAATAGTATTCTCTTAGTCGAACGATTCATTATAGATATATATATTTTTTCTTTAATAAAAATTGATATAAAATTATATTAATATTTATATTATGGACGTATGGATTAAAAAATACTCATCAAAAAATGGTCACACGCATACAAAAATTGGATGCGAGAAACTAGGTATATATGGCGGTAGTTTTATGATTCCATACGAAGATATAGATACATTTTATAAAGTATATAAAAAACATGTTTTAATAGAAAAAAAAAAGGCATATTTTACAGAAAAACAACTGGAAGAAGGACCATTGTTAATTGATTTGGACTTTCGTTATGTTCCAGAGGTGGATGAACGTCAACACAATATGGACGATATTGTACATATTGTAGAACTTTTATTTGATTTATTATCCGAAATAAAAATTCCAAATGACAAATTCATTTCTTGTTCTATCTTTGAAAAACCTAATGTAAATACATCATTAGAAGAAGTTACCAAAGATGGTATTCATATTATAATGGATGTTAAAATGGATTTTATCGAAAAGATTATTCTTAGAGAAAAATTGTTAAAAAAGATTTCTAGTATTTATCAGAATTTACCGGTAATCAATACTTGGGACCAAGTCGTGGATGAAGGAGTTATGAAAGGGACGGTCAATTGGCAATTGTATGGGTCTCAAAAACCTGGAAATGAAGCTTATGAATTGACCTATAGATTCAAAGGACAATACCAAGAAAATGAATGGAACATCGAGCAACTGGAAATCAACCAGGACTATATATGTAAACATTTTTTTGAATTTACTGCTAGAAATACAAATTTAATTGAGTTGCGTCAAAACAAGGATATCCAAGAAGAATATGTCCTATTGAAAACACAACGAGAAAGAGGAACTAGTCGTAAATCTAAAGTAAAACTAATTAGTTCTTCTAATGTGTCGTATGAAAAAATAGATAATCCTTCTATGTTAGATGCCTGTATCGATGAATTATTGAAAGATTGTAGTATAGAAGAAGAATATATCAAGGATACCCATCATTATACAATGATATTGGATGAAAGTTATTATGGCGAAGGAAGTTACAATAAATGGATTAAAGTGGGTATGGCTCTAAAAAATACAAGCGAAAAATTATTTATTTCTTGGTTGAAACTAAGCAGTCAAAGTTCATCATTTGATTGGGGAAATATATCTGAACTACATGATAAATGGGGTCAATTTTATGAAAGAGACCTGAGTTATAGGTCGATTATTTATTGGGCAAAAGAATCTAGTATAGAAAAATACAATGAGGTTCGTAATAAAAGTTTAGACAAATATATACATAATTCGTTAATGAATGTAACACATTGGGATTTAGCCAATACATTGAATCAAATATATAAAGATAATTATAAATGCGTAAATATAAAACATTCTCAATGGTATAGTTTTGAAGAAAATAGATGGATTGAAAATGATAGCGGTACCTCTTTGCGTAACATATTATCTACCAAATTTTATAATATTTATTTTAAATATGTACAAAAAAGACTAAAAGAAGGAAATAAAGATAGCGAAGAATCTAAAAATATTGCAGGTAATTTTGCTAAGTTAGCCAAATGTTTAAAAACCTCGGGTGAAAAAAATAATGTCATGAAAGAATCGTGTGAGTTATTTTATGACAAAGACTTTTATAATAAGTTAGATACGAATCCTTATTTGTTGGGTTGTAAAAATGGGGTAGTGGATATCAAACAAAAAGAATTTCGTAAAGGCAGTCAAAACGATTATATCCATAAAACAACCAATATAGATTATATGCCTTTACAACATTATCAAGAAGTATCTCCAGAGATAATCGATGAACTGAATACCTTTATGTATCAATTATTTCCTGAACAAGACCTTCGGGAATATATGTGGGAACATTTAGCCTCTACCTTAATTGGAACAAACAATAATCAAACTTTTAATATTTATTTAGGTCCTGGTGCAAATGGTAAAAGTATATTAGTCGATTTAATGAGTAAAATATTAGGTGATTATAAAGGCACTGTGCCAAGTACACTGATTACTCAAAAGAGAACCAGTATTGGATCGACCTCATCTGAAGTATATCAATTGATTGGTCGACGTTACGCAGTGATGCAAGAATTAAGTAAAGGAGACACTATTAATGAAGGAATTATGAAAGAAATTACAGGAGGTGATCCTATTCAGTGTAGAGCATTATTTAAAGATAGTGTTACATTTATTCCACAATTTAAATTAGTTGTATGCACAAATGTATTATTTGATGTAAAAAGTAATGACGATGGTACATGGCGACGTATTCGTGTATGTGAATTCAAATCAAAGTTTACAGATCATCCTTATGAAGATCCTGCCTTTCCAAAAAAAGATTATCCATATCAGTTCAAGATTGATAAAAATTTAAATCAAAAATTCAATTATTGGGCACCAGTATTTTTGAGTATTCTGGTTGAAAAAGCATTTCAAACACAAGGTAAAGTAATTGACCGACCGTGCGTATTAGAACCTACCGAAAATTATCGGAGAGGTCAAGATGTAATATCGGAATTTTGTCATTCTCAAATTGTAGAAGAGCCAAATGACGCACTCGGTTGCTTAAAAATAGGAATAGTCAATACTATATTTAACGATTGGTTTAAAAATGAATACGGAAAAACAAGTCATATTAGCTCAAGAGAATTGCGCGAATATCTTGAAAAAAAATATGGAAAATGTCCTAAAGGTGGATGGCAAAATATTCACATCAAAGAAGAAGATATTTAATCTTGCATAAATGCATTTTTTGGAAAGACATCTTTTGATTCATTCCTAAAATAAGTGAATACAAATTGGAAAAGTTTGAATATATAAGGATATATGACAATTGGTAACAACAACAATACAATATATATAAATCCATTTTTTATTACATTTAATTTCGATTGACTATAAAGTAAAAGCAATAAACTGATGAATACCAAATAATAAATCCAGTTAATATAACTATTGTATAAATGTAAAGAATCTTCTTCTATACTTCTATATTGCATTTTACGAATAGATAAATGAGGGTCTTCGCTTCCACGATTGGATAAATAATCGTTTACATAATTATCTTGGTTTATTTTTTCTAAATATTTTAATGTTTTTATTTTTTCTTTTATAAGATCATATAATTTATCTTCACTTAATAAATTAGTATTTTCTATGGTATTACAAGTTTCAAATAATTTACTATCAATTGCGTGATTTCTTTTTTCTTTCCATTTATCGTATATCGGTTTCCATTTGTTTTCTTCCGGACCATAAAAACTAATAAAAATTTGTTGTTCAAGATTATTTAATTTTTTATGAAATTGCTCTCCTGATTTTATTTTTAATTTATAATCTTTGAACAATAATTCTTGTTTTTCTTCGACATTTAGTTCAGTTAATAACCCAATGCTCGTTCCGTCGGAATAATCTGGTATAGCACATATGGTAGTTTTATCTTCTATAATTTTTTTTGCTGTGGATTCATCATAACCCATACCAATTATGTCAAATTTATCAACCATATCAGTCATTGGTTCATAATATACTACACATAATTTTATACAAATGATAACCAATAATATAAACAATAGATAATTTCTCATTATATATTGTTTATATTTTCAAATTGTTTATATTTTCAAATTGTTTATATTTTCAAATTGTTGTAATTATAAAATATAAATATACCTAAACATAAAATAGTCAATATAGAGGTAATTAAAGATTGATATATTGTGTTATAAATGATGATTATACTTAATAAAAATAATGCTATAATTACCCATGATACACATAATATAGTTGCTCTTTTCAACATATATATTATTTTGATAATAAAAAATAAGATCCAATAAGAACACCAAACAACAATAATTTGAATATTACAAAATAAAAATTATATGTATATATGCTTAATGTACTTTTATTCATAGAAGACATAGTCAAATAATCTTGGGATTCATTGGTTCTGTAAGAGACAGATTCTTCTTTTTCAACTAAACTATTCAATCGAGCATCTATTGTTTTTTGAATACATTGGTTTATTTTATTCAAATCTATTGAGTTTTTTAAATCTTTTTCGTAATCCAAAGATGTTTTTTTTAAATCACAACTCATTATAGTATATATATATTTATCCTACACATATTCTATAATAATCATTTTTTAATGAAATTTTATCATAACGAATTATTTTACATACTTCACCAGGTCTTAATAGAATTACTTTGGCTACAGGGTCAAATATACTAATTTGTGGCAATTGTTTATCATTTTCTATGTTATATTTCAAATATAATTCTTCTTTTTCCAAAAGGGATAATTTTATATGTTTGGGGACAAAGGAGTGCTCTAAAATATTATATTGGAGCTGATTTATTTTGAATATATTTATGTATAAATGATACCATCTTGTTCGCAAATATTTATTTATAGTAGAAGCATAATCCTTTGTTATAATCAATAACGTATCCCTTTCTTCTAAATGAATATTTGATATTATTTTATCTAAGGTGTTTTTATTGAATGATTCATAACTATAAAATAAATATACTTTTGGATGTTTATCTATAAGTTCTTTTTTATGATAAAATACTTTTATTTCATTATATCCCTTTTTTAAATCATCATATTTTTTCTTAGATATAGGTTCAATTACATAATCGTTTAACTTTAAATAGTACCCCATTTGGGATATAGATTTTTCGATCATTTCATCTTCTTTGTTCATGACTAATATATATATAGATTGTATTTTAAATCAATTTTAATTTATTTTATTTACACGTAATATTTGAGAAGAATTTGTGGATTCTTGTTCAGGTGATTCTTCAATTGAGTTATAATAAGTCAAACTATTTTCAGGATAAGGTTGTGTATTGATAGGAGGTTGTTCAGGTTGTGGAATAGACGGAGGTTGTGGGATAGACGGAGGTTGTGTATTGATAGGAGGTTGTTCAGGTTGTGGAATAGACGGAGGTTGTGGAATAGACGGAGGTTGTGTATTGATAGGAGGTTGTATATTGATAGGAGGTTGTTCAGGTTGTGGAATAGACGGAGGTTGTGGAATAGACGGAGGTTGTGTATTGATAGGAGGTTGTTCAGGTTGTGGAATAGACGGAGGTTGTTCAGGTTGTTCAACCATAGGAGATGCATCCGGTGTTGAATTTTCTACGGAGAATGATTCTTCCATTAGTGGATTATCGTTCAAGATTAGCATAGATGATTTAGGTTCGGAATTATCATTTTCAATGGAATTATCACTTATTAATAAATCATCATTTTGTTCTTCTTTGGGTTTTAAATATACACTTCCATGAGTTAATTTGGAGACATTATCACTTGTAATTATTCGCATTTGAACATTTATTGTGGTTAATTCTTGCATTAACAATTTGAAACTATAAGGTATATTTACTATACTAAATTCCTTACCATATTTAGTTATTAAATATGGATTCATATTTTGTTCTGTCATATCATATTCTATCGGACCATCCGATAATAAACTATAAAAATGTTTTTTGTCTTTGTTATATATCGAAATCGTACCACTTTGATTACAAATGGCCATTTTATAATCATCACCACGTTTCATCATAGAATCTTTTAAAAACGAACTCATTCCGTGAGATATGACACCATCACGTTCCATTTCACCAATACGTAATCCACCATCATTAGCTCGTCCGTGATTGGTTTGTCTCGTCAATAAGTCTCTTTGACCGGTGGCTCTATAATTAATTTTATCTTTAACCATATGCTTCAATCTCATATAGTAAGTTGGTCCCATAAATATTTCACTAGTAATTTGTTCACCAGTTAATCCATTATATAATATTTCATTTCCTTCCGATTGATATCCTAAATCATTCAAATGCTTACCAATGTTTTCGTATTTAGGTCCTTTGTTTAAGAATGCGGTACTATTGGCACTCATTCCATTGGCACAACATAACTTTGCTAATAATGTTTCGATCAGTTGACCAATGGTCATTCTACTTGGTAATGCGTGAGGATTTACAATGATATCAGGTTTTAGTCCATTTTTTGTAAAGGGCATATTTTCTTCTGGTATAAGATTTCCAATGGTACCCTTTTGACCACACCGACTACAAAATTTGTCTCCAATGGTCGGACTTCTATCTTCACGAATTCTAACTTTGGCTAATTTTCGACCATCTTTATTATAAATAAACGTTTTATCTACATAACCTAATTGTCCTTTTTTAGGTAATATACTACTATCAAATACTTCATTATTTATTATATTAACTTTGCCAATAACAACATTTTTATCGTCCATTATAGTATTTTCAAATATAAGGCCATTCTCATCTAGTTTGTTATAATTATATCCAGGTTTGGTGTCTCTGGTTAATTCATAATTTAAGACTCTATCAATTCGTTTTTCATTTTTTCCAGCAATAGTAATCTCATCCATTGTTTCGTACATATTATAATATGTGGTTTTGAATAATCCACGTTTGACAGCCGATTCATTGATTAAAATGGCATCTTCTACATTATAAGAAGTGTGACACATAATAGCAACAATAACATTTTCCCCATAAGGGTGTTGTTCTTCGTGAATATAATTAAAATATTGTGTACGAACAATAGGTTTTTGTCCATAATTCAATACAATACCCATTTTATCAATACGATGGATAAAATTTGAATGATACAAAGAAACTGCTTGTTTGGCTTGACCGCAACCGAACAAATTACGAGGCAATTGATTGTTTTCTGGAAAAATAATTTGATTCCCCATAATACCAAACATCAATGAAGGGTGAATTTCCAAATGTGTATGTCCCTTATAGGTTTCTTTGTATTCCATCGAGACATAACACATCTCTATTTCAGATGAATCCATATATTCTAAATAGACGCGTTCTTTGGATTGGTCATTTATTTCGTATACTTTATTATTTGTTTTTACCAAATTAGACCATTTAATTGGTTCTTTGTCATATATGACCACTTTATCATCTTCGTAATAAATTAATGGGCGTATAAGTCTTCCTTCATCACTATAAATAAAAATATATTTATCATTCATTTGAATGCAAATGCTAATAGTATTAGGTATTATTCCACTTCGTCTAAAGTCAATAAATTTTTGTTTAAAATCAATTGGGTCCTGAATAACAATACCTACCCACAATCCATTGATAAATAATCTAAAATGATTATGTATTTGTAAATAAGAAGCCCTTTCTAAGGATAATATAATAAAATTATTTTTAATAAAATCATATATGTTTTCATTTGGAATGGCTCTAGTTATATTGCACATAATCGCCATATGTTTATGTAAACCTACATTTGCACCATCTGGTGTGTCTACTGGGTCTAAGTAACCATATTGTGATCCATGTAATAAATGCGGACCAACCATTTTTGAACTACTATCTACTTCCAAATTTATTTTTCTAAGATGGGTCAAAAAAGAATTATACGATAAACGATTCAAGTCTTGAATCACACCAAGTCGTTTTGTATGTCCATATGCGCCCCAATCACCTTTGAATGCCTTTTTAAATCCTTGTTCAATATATTTTTCATTGAATATATGGTCTTTGACCAAATCTAAAATATTAGATCTTTCTGGATTGAAATCTTGTTCATTTAAGTTATTATCTATATATATTGAATCATTATAATACATTTCCTTTTCAACAATGGTGTGAATTTCTTGTTTCATAATTTTAGCATATTCTGTAAACAATGCTTTCATTAATGAGCCTGTACTTTCAACGCGTTTAAATTTGTAATTATCTCTATCTGTTAATGGTCGGTCACCGTTGATGGTTTTCAACAATTCAAAGGTCATATATCCTAAAAACAATGCCTTTGCATGATAATTCATTTCTCCCATATGTGGTAATAAGTAATTGGTTAAAATATTATGGGTCTCATTTACAGTACTATGTTTTAAAAATACGGATATATAATTTAAGCAAGCCAACTGTGTATAAAATGTACCTGAGTCATTTATGGATGGTCTCAATAGTTCTAAATATTTTTCATTGTCGTCTAAATCATATAATATACATTTACATATATCTTTATCACTTATAATACCTAGCGCACGAATCACAATAAAAAGAGGTATAGGTAATCGGACATTAGGTATATCTACTAACAAATGACCTCGATTTATATCACGACGAATAGCCATAGTACGCTTTGGTTTAGAATGGTCTTCTGATACCGACTTAATTTCAATTGAAAAATCGTGTTTATCATCATTTAATGTTCTAATATATATTATGTTGTCTCCAAACTTTTCTTGAGGTATAATTACCTTTTCTTTTCCATCTATAATAAAATATCCACCATAATCATGTCTACATTCTCCTAATTGATAACAAACGTCTTTATTTAACTTGTTTAATAAGCATAATTTAGATTTCAACATAATTGGAAATGATCCTAAGCAATAAAAATTTTCTTTTGGATAGGTTTTGCGAATAGTAGATTTTCGTTTTAGAAACACATATTCTACATCTACTTTATAATAAATGGTTGTTGCATAACTAATGTTTTTTAATCGACATTCATTGGGGTACAAGTGACGTTTATTTCCTTCTACCATCATAGGTGAATGATATTCAATTTTATCTGAATCTTTACCGCCTATATATAGATTAACTTTATACAAATTTTTATCGTCTGGATCTTTATAGATATACTCAATTGGATTTAAATCATAAAAAATTTTTTTTATATCATTTTCATAAAAATAATTACAACTATCTATTTGATGATCTACCAAAGTATTCTCATTAAAATAAGATTCAATATATTTTAAAGATATTTCGCGTATTTTTGTTTCGTTCATTACTATTTTTATTTATTTTATTTTTAGATTAAAATCAACTAAACTTAAAGAGTATGAGTCCATAAAAAAGAAAAGACAAAATAAAAGGCAACAAAAAAATAAACCACGACAAATCGGTCCATCCATTTTTACACAATAAATCTAAAATAAATGTCCAAAACAATATGTATATAGCATTCAATAGAAAAATAATGATATTATTTCCAACATAACATTCAAAGTTACCTAAACAAAGTATTTCAACATTTTTTGAATTTTGTATTCCAATAAAAAATAATGCTAGAAAAGATACAATAAAATATAATAAAGATGGAGTACATAATTTTTTCATGTTAAACGCTGAACGGGGCATATATAGTATATAATTATAAAATATCTACGTGTGTAAGCATATGACGCCTACAACAAACATCGACCAGTCCTAAATCGTCTAATACCTTTCCTTCAATGGTTTTTTCGATTTTTTCACTATCTAAATATTGTATAGTATCTTTATCTTTTTTTTGTTTCGATACTAAGTCCAAATAAATGGGATATTTATTTGCTATCACTTTTCCACACGTAAAACATTTTACTGGAATCAACATTCTTATATATTAATAATGTTTATTTTTTAATCAATTTTTAGAGATTAATATATAGTCTCCTTCTATCGTTTTTTTTCGTTCATAAATTAATCCTAATGAATGTATTTTATCGTGACAAGTCTCACATACAGAAGATAAATTCGCCTTGTGATGAAGTTGACTATCTTTGAAGTCTTTTTGATATTTTAAATGGTGTATTTCATTACTCATTTCACAATTACAAAATTCACACATTCCTCGTAGTTTATCTTTGTTGTATTTGGATGTTTTGTAACTTAAAATATTATTATACGATTTGTCATATTTATTACGAATCTCATAGGCACGATCTAAAAACGCATCTGGTAGTTGTAACGATTTACAAACTTCAAGACCATAAATACTTTCTCCAGCACCATCTTTTAGTTTACGATTATAAATAAGTGATTTGCATTGTGGATTATATTCAACCGTTAAATGTTTCATTTGTAATTTAGTCATTTGTCGTAATTCATCAAAATGCTGGATTTGATGAAAATGACTAGCAAATATAAAGGAACTATTTTCTTTGTACATTTTTTCTAATCCAGAGACAAATATACTTAGTGCCGAATCTATTTCGGTACCTGAACATAATTCATCACCTAATATCAAACTATGTGCATTACCATATTTCAAAATGACCCTGAGTTCACTCATTTCTACACCAAAGGTGGACAATCCTTTAAAAATATTATCATTTCCAATGATGCGAGTAAATAAATATTGATAAGGTACATAAGTCATTTCCTTACAAGGTACATATAATCCACATTGAGCCATTAAAACAGCAATACCAATCGACTTAATAAAACTGGTTTTACCCACTGCGTTTGTTCCAAATAATAACATACCTGAATGTTCTTTTCCGAGACAAATATCATTGGTTACATACAATTCATTTGTCTCTATTTTTTCAATTAGTGGATGTCTTAGTTCTTTTATATTTAAATAAGACTCATTGGTAGTATCATCTATAATGGGTTTACTATAATTGTTTTTAGTAGCAATCAACATTTTACAATGTAAAAGATCTAATGTTTTACATACATCAATCAAATGATATAAATCATCTTCTTTTATTTTACTATGAAAAGAATCGTATACTAAATGAACTTGTTTCATAAAAGAAGACGTATCATTAGAAATTTGTTTTGTAATATCATCTAGAAAATACCCACCTAGACTGTATGTAGTTGAATTGTATTCGTGTTTCAAAATATTATCCACGTGGAATATTTTTTTGTAATTGGTACACTTGGACACATATTCAATATCCAAAGATTGTATATGTTTCGATAAAATATTATAACGACGTTTGGTAATCAATAAAGAAATACCACTAGTTGTCTCGTGTATTTTTATCACATTGGTCTTACTTTTCTTGTCCAATGTTTTATATATATCTTCCAGTTCTTGTATAAATGCCTCTAATTTATCTTTGGATTCTATTTTTTTTTCAATCATAGTATCTAATGTCAAGTCGTTTCCAGGCAAAATCATTTCATCCATATATTCTGGATATTTATCAAAAGAACAATTATGAATTTGACTAAGTAGAGATAAATTAAAAAATCCTTCAATAGTTTCTTTTATAGTTTGAATCATAGAAAATGTTTTTCTAGAGTCAATATACTTCATTAGGCGTTCATCTAATGTATTCATGATTTGCGTCAACTGATTACAAAAAATATATACATGATGATAGTCGTTTGGAGTACATTTCTTTAAAATATTTTTACGAAGTATATAGTCCATATCTTTCATAGAATTAAAATAAGACGTCCAATCATATTGATGATCAATCATATGCTGAGTCATATTATAAGATTCTTGTAAAACGTGTGGATCTCGAGTTGGATTTACCAATATATATTGAAAAAATCGCTTCCCCATTTTTGTTTTACATTCATTCAATAGAGTCATAATACACGAATACTTATGTTCTTGACTTTGGTCAGTTTCTAATATATTCAATTGTTTTAATAAATGATTCGCTAATATCAAACGAGTATCTTCAGGTTCAACCTTTGGTTCCTTTATTTTGTCTACCAATCCCGGATTATGTTGTTCTACATAGTTCAACAAAAAACATAACGATTGAAAAGAAATAATATCATGGGCTAGGTTATTTTTATGAAAATATTTATTCATCAATTCTTCTTGATACATTTGATGTTCGCATTTTTTAGCTTGTTCTGATAAAAATGTATTTTCATTTAATGAAATAATAGTTGTTTTTTTACTTTTAGTATTCATATATTGTATGATATCAACCATTTGTTTGGATTCTATATTATGAATAAAAATAATCTCAATTGGATTATAAATGGATATGTGTTTTTCGATTTCATCATAAGTCGTTGGATTATGATAATAAGGAACTTTATATTCATTTGTATATAAATTTCCACTATGCGAATCTAATGTAGTAAATCCAAAAACATAGTTTTCGTGAAATAATTTATTGGTTTTGTGTATCCAAACACATGTAATATGATTGGTCAATGTTTCACTATGATTAAATATGGTTCCAGGACTAAATATACCGGTTTCTTTTCGTACTATAATTCCATCTTGTTCCATTTGTTCAAACACTACCACAATATAAGTAGATACCATTTTTTGGATATATTTGTCTATCATATAATCTCGAAATCCTGCCATATATATTTTATCTTTTCCTAAAGGTTTATTTGCGATTTTTAACTCACAAGTTGTGGTAAACTCTACCATATCTTTATCCTCTGGTGATTTTGAATAGACTTCTATGAAACTACCTACTTGCATAAACAATAAGGTTTTGTCTCCATATTTCTCTTTATAGTTGTTCAATAAAGAGAAATATTCTTGGATTAATGCCATATTATTCATTATATATAATTATTTTCTATATTATAATAATGAATGATTATATTTTAAGAAATATAGTGATGATTATATTTGTAATTACTATTATGTATTATTACTATATTTATTTTATGATTACTATGGTTCAAAATAAGAATAATAATAGGTGTGATCCTATTACAATGATTAGTGGAAAAATAGGTGGATTTGAAAATAGTGGTTCTTCCTTTAAAACATGTATTCAAGATGTTCAACCTATTATTTATAGTGAAATAAAGAATACAAACGATACTATGGTAGAAAATATAAATAATATTACATCTGAAATGAAGAAAGAAAACGAAAAATTTTTGTCTCAATTAAAAAATGATTACGAGTCACAAAATAAATACTTGATGAATAATATGAATAGTTTCGATAAAACAAAGAATATTATGAATGAAAAAATTAAGAAAACAAATGACTCTATAACAGAATCGTTAAATAAAATAAATGATATAATATAATATGAACTCTATAGTATACAAATTATATGAAGATACTATAATTGAAAAGTCACGCCAAATATCTAGTGCGCCAGCTTTTATACTCTTATTTGTATTTTTTATAATTATTTTTATATTATCTTTTTATCTAAAAAAAACATTTTTAGGTAGAAATTGGCAAGCCAATCGATGTGATTATATTTTTATGTCAGGATTTTTACAACCAGATGATTCCATAAAACCACATGACTATACATTAAAGAATTTAAAATATTGTATAAAACAAACTATTTACAATGAAACACCATTATTAGCGCATATGAAAGAATCTTTTGATAAAATAAAATATTTGATTGGATTTGTAAAAAAACAAATTGGTCTATATGAATCACATATAAAACAAGATGTAACTGAATCAACAAAAAAATACAATGATATTGTGAATAATAAAATAAATTATTTAAAATACAAACAACGTGATTTGAATACAATATATAATAAATTAGACAAGGAATTTACATTAATAACCGATAAGATTGAAACTGGAGTTGAAAACAAAACCAAATTAGAGAAAGAAAATAAAGTAAATAAAGATTACACAAATGATGGTCGATATTTAAATTATGCTAGTAAATAATAATGTATTATTATATGTTAATATATATACTTTTATGCGTAATCATATACAAAGTATTTTTATTTGAAACATTTGATACTAGAAATGTATCTAAAAAGGTGATAGAAGACATACATTCCTATCCAGATAAATCATTAGATATATTTACAGATAAACTATTCAAACCCGAATGTTGCCCTTCATTATACACAAAATCGTCAGGTTGTATGTGTGAAGATGAAACAAATCACAATTTGTTAGTCATGCGCGGAGGAAACCGAATGCTTAAAGATACATATGAAAAGTCGGTAAAGTCTCCTTATTTGATTGGACTATTGTGTCCACAATGTCCCGAGTAATTTCAAAGGGAAAGGTTATGTTTTTGATTACTTTTTCATTGAACAATGAACATGATGGTTCTAACAAACTACATAAATTGATGCGATTAAATATAATCTCTAGGGATCTTTTCAAATCTCTGACACCCTTTTCTTTACTTGTTTTTTTTTCTATAATGTAAGTTAATATATCATCATGAAATAAAAAGTACCCTTATTTAATTTTAGTGTTTGTTTGATAGAGGGAATTAAAAATTGTTTGCTAATGACTATCTTATCCTTTGTATTATTTCATTTTGAACCACATCAATAGGTTCGGTATCATTTATTATTGTTTTTACTATACCTTTCATAATTTGTTTAGTTATATTAATATTTTCTTTTATCTTTTCTTGTAATTTTGTATTTTCATCATTAAGTTCTTCTATATGTTTAACTATTTCTTGTTGTCTTTCAATAGTAGGAATAGGAACTTTGATTAATTTTAAATTTGTTTTACACCTTTAGATATTTACACCTTTGGAAATTTAAAACACCGACTTTAAGTAAAATATATTTTAGTATTTTAACTCTTTTAGTTAAAATTGAGATAAAAATATTAGTAATAGTATAGAATGCCTAAATATACTTGCGAACGCTGTTTGAAAGAGTTTTCTCAAAAATCCCACTATACTAAACATCAAAACAAAAAATACCTTGTCAAAATAATAAAGAAAAGATAGAAGAAGTTGTTGAAAATATTATAATAAATAAAAAATTGATTTAAAATAATACTGAATTTAATATTATTAATACAATGTCTCATAATGAAACAATTAGTGATTATATACAAAAGATCATTGTAAAAAACAATTGTATCGTTGATGACATAAATCAACTATTACACAATGAAGGTATTGAATTCACACAACGATTAGAAATTGTTATTAATCTTATCAATTATAAATTTAGAGGATTGGACCTGACTTGTAAAATATATGAAGGTTTAAAAAATAAAATAATTGATATTTTTGAAACAATTACATTGGATAAAAATGAATTAATTCAAAAAGTCTTTATGTTTTACGGTAATAAAACACTTAAGATTGAATTGGATCAGTTTTATACACCCATAACAATAGGGCGTTTTATAACTAGTTTACTTATATCTGGGAGAAAAATCATCGATCCTGCTTGCGGAACAGGTGATTTAATAGTTAATTATAACGGTGATATTACTTTATGGGATGTAAGTCCTGATGTAATTAAGATTTGTGAATTCAATTATAAATTGAATAGTAAGGAATATGAAGCAGCATGTATTAATAGCATAAAATCATATGATAAGGATAATGGTGTTTATGATTATTGCTGTTTAAATCCACCTTTTGGAAGTTCTACAGTAATTACAGATAAGGATTTATTAAATAAATATGAATTGGGTCGTAACAAACCGAAAGAAGAGATTGGTATTTTGTTTATTGAACGATCTATGAACCTATTAAAATACGATGGTGTTGCATTTATAATATTACCAAATGGATATTTGGGAAATTCGTCAAAAAATACAAAACAATTACGAGCGTATTTATTATCATATAGAATAATATCTATCATTGAATTACCAAGCAATACATTTTCTAGAAGTGGAACTGGGGTTTCAACTAGTATGATAATTATACAAAAAAGAGAAATGACAGTACCATACAATATATTTATTAAAAAAATTATTAATATTGGTTATGTTCTCAATAAAAAAAACACTCCGTACAAATATAAGACATCTAATGGTAATTATCTTTTAAAAGATGGAAAACCAATTCTTGATAATGATTTTGCGGATTGTTTTAATGAAATGGTCTGTTTTATTAATAATGAAAAGATAACTAATTTCTCACACGATTCTTGTGATGACAACGGAATATTAGGTATTGATATTGTAAATACAAATGAATTACATACCGATATTTTAGACATCAATCGATATTTATCAACATATACTAATACAATTAGTAATTATGTATCCATGAATTGTATGACTATCAAAAATTATATTGTCCCAAATACAAGTGGTAAATTTGAGATTATTAAAGACAAAGAATATATTTATCTTGATATAAGACAGATTACATCGCCTATTTATAATAAAAGTAATATCATGTATGGTTACGAGTTGCCAGGAAGAGCTAAAATAATGTTAGAAAAATACGACATAATTATTTCTAAGTTGAAAGGTAAAATATCATTTACAATGATTTTAGATAATGTAGATAATATTATTTGCACAAATGGATTTACATTATTAAGACCTATTGATTATAAAAGTGCTATTATGATATTTGCAAATTTATTTAGTGATGAATTTAAGATTCAACATAATTCTTTATGTACTGGTAGTATAATGGCTGGTATTTCAGAAAATGATATAAAAAATATGTACATTAATAACAATATAAATTTATCCAAGTATGAAACAGTTGTTAATGCACTTATAACTATTAATTCTGAACTGTAATTGAAGACAATTTTTCATAAGTTTCTCTATCGATAATTCCGTTAACCCACATTAGACGAACACCATCCTTCATTCTATCGGTTTCTGAGTAACCACCTTGACGCCTATTACAATCACCGTGCCCCCAATACATATTTCTAGGTAGGAATCTATCGTTTGGTTCTCTGTGACAAATTTCAATGTAATTATCACAAGATTTATATTCTGAACAATACTTCTCAATATTAATTTTCTCACCACAGTATTTACAATAATGTTCTTTTTTCTGGATAAATGGAAGGATTTTTTTCATTTCTTCAAACGATACATTATTAATACCGTCAAAATTCACGATTTGATTGATCAGTTCATTCATAGTGATAATCAATTCAGATGGAAGACAAAAGTCTTTTGGGCGAATACCCAATGGGGCTGGGTAGGAAGGTGATTTTGAATATTCTTCGTATGTAATATCAATAGGAGGACACCATCTACAATTTCTATTGAAAATTTCATTTCCAAATCTCTTGTGTGTCGAAAGGGATATTTCTCCATTTTTAAATTTATAGTAATCTGTAATTTTTATGTAAGGAGCACCTTGACTTTGTATCAACTGGAATAGTTTATCCTCGAAGATTTTTTGTACTCTTTTGTCTACCTTTTCGTTGGTTATAATTTGTTCTATGTTTTTTACTAGCGATATTACGTCTTTTCTTGTATCAAATTCGCTTATATTAATGGGAATTGGATATACCTCTAGATGTAAGTAGCCATCACTGTCTGGGTTAATTTCCGTAAAATTAACATCAAATTCTTCACGACTAATCTTAAAATACCTACTACTTGCACTAGTAAGCGAATTTAAAATAATCATATTGGTTTCGCTATTAGATTCAATAACTATACAAGGAACTCCTTCAATCTGAAGATATTCTGGATTTTTTGAAACTCCTGTTTTGGTTTCGTAATTGCGTAGAGCTGTAAACTTGGCGAAGCAAAATTTACTGATTGGCATTTCTTTTGATTGAATAGGAGTTTCCATTGTAAAGATATATTGTATTATATTTAATTATTATATTCATTTCAATTTTTTAAAATACTTATAATATAAATGCCACCACACAATAGTGAAGACTATAAAATATCAGCAGTTCAGTATTATTTATCTAAAAATAAGAACCAAGTGCAAACTTGTGAAATATTTCAGTGTCATCCAAGAAGTCTAATGCGTTGGATAGATAATATAACAAAAATAAAAATATAACACGGAAAAAGAGAACACCAAAAGCATATAAAATTAAAAAAGGAGCAGGTAGATTATATTCTAAAAATTTTAAACTATGACAAGACAATTACAATGAATGATATGCTTCAAAAGGTTAAAGAAAAGTATTCAGACTTTGATATTACAACTAGACATATTAGTAATATTGTTAGGGATAATAATATTACATTAAAATTAACGAGATTCAGACATGAACCTACAAAACGATTTGGTAAAGATATTAACATAAATATATTAAATTGTTCTATGAAAAAGTAAAACAATACAAAATAGATGATATAATTTGTATTGATGAAACAAGTATAAAATCATTACAAAAACGGAAATTCTGTTATAGTAGAAAGGTAATATATGCGTTGTAAAAACACATTCACAAGAAGTATTTAAGAAATATACTGGCATTTTTGCTATATCTACAAAAGGTGTATTAGGTTGGAAATTATATGATAAAGGAGTAATTAATAGTGAAAGGTTGTATGATTTTTTACAGGAACATATAATTAATAAATACAAAAACAAACTTATCATTATGGATAATGCGAGTAGTCATAGAAATCAAAAAATAAAAGATTTTGTAAATAAAGATAATGAAATACTTTATTCCGTTCCTTATCAACATTTCACAAATGCGATAGAAAATTGGTTTAGTTTCCTAAAATCAAAATTACAAAAGAAAGAGGATTAACTTATAATCATTAACAATGCAATATAGAAAAAGTTTTGCGTGATATACCATTAATAACATTTAAGAATATATTTAAGGGAGTTTATGAGCGTCCAGAAAAATATAAACCAAAAAATAAAACAAGAAAAATAAATAAAAACTATCTATAAAGTCAGTGTTTTAAATTTCCAAAGGTGTAGAAATAACTTTTTGTGCGGTTCCTCTATATGATTTTTGTATTAATTCGTTATTATTTTTCAATAAATAATACAAGTATTTTATCAATAATGAATTTGTTTTAGATTTTATTGAAAATCCATTATATGTTAAATAATATGGTGTTTCCATAAAATTAATATTAATATCGCCTACTCGTGTAAGTGTTATTTCAGTACCATCTCTATTTTTTTGTTATGTGTTCCTATAATTTTACCTCCTCCTATTACATTAAAATCACCATTTATCATATCATTATTAGTTAATGTTTTTCCTTGTTATATATTACATATATCACCTAATTATTTCATCATAATTCCATCTTCATAAAACTATTCTTATTTTTCATCATTTAAATATTCCGCATAATTTAACGAATAACCATTTTTTGAAATTTATTCAATTGACACTTCATTTAATAAATGCTTTAATTCATTTTCAGGATTATAGTTTTTTATTGTAAAATTCGGTTCCTGCATCATATTTAACATTTAATTCAATAAACTCATTTTGTAATAAGCGTTCAACAATTCCCATTTTTTCAATAGGAACTTCAAACACCGCTTCAAAATATCCTCTCTTAATTTCGCCACTAGCATATCCCTTTCAGGAATATTATTTGCTTTACCCATTTTACACGCATCATCAACATCATACGATGGATGATTTATAAATATATCCATTAGTTTGGTTCATTTTGATAAAGTTCATATAAGTTATGTAATAATTATGAAATTATAAATAAATTTTTTATTATATTCAGGAAATAAAATAAAAAACTTTTAAGAAAATCGACGTTTTTAAATGTTCAAAGGTGTAATACAACTGATTTTATATGTATTGGTATATCCATTTCCAATAATTGTATTCTATACGGTTTATCGTTTTTATCTTGTTTTAGAGTTTCTAATTTAATTATTTATATATTTATAAAAATTGATTAAATATATATATTTATACTTATTAAAGGATGGATATGAAAAATAAACCTTCGTCAAAAATTATTGGTATTCAATTCAGCATTTTGAGTCCAGATGAAATTGTTCGAAATTCAGTTGCTGAGATTACTAGTAAAGATACTTACAATGGGATGAAACCAAAAATAGGTGGATTATTTGACCCAAGAATGGGTGTATTAGACCCTGGTATGATTTGTCCTACTGATGGTCAAAATTATATTCAATGTCCTGGATATTTTGGTCATATTGTTTTAGCAAAACCTGTATTTTATATTCAATATTTCAATGTAATTCAAAAAATTTTGAAATGTATTTGCTTTAAATGTTCTAAGTTACTTATATCAAAAGAAATCTATAAATATATCTTAAACTATAGTCATAATGAAAGATGGGAAAATTTTTATCAAATATGTAATAATTTAAAACCAAGTAGGTGCGGAGAACACACCCAAAATGGTTGTGGTTGTCTTCAACCTAAAATAAAAAAAGAAGGTTATTGTACATTACATGCCGAATGGACAAATGACGATAAAGAAGTGATTACTATTAAATATACACCTGAATTAGTAACTAAAATTTTCAAAAAAATAACCGACGAAGATATAGACTTTATGGGGTTTTCGACTAAATGGTCTCGCCCAGAATGGATGATATGTCATATTTTTGCGGTACCACCCCCAAGCGTAAGACCATCTGTAAAACAAGACTCTCAGCAAAGAAGTGAAGATGACATTACACACATTATCATCAATATCATTAAATTCAACAATAGTTTAAGAGAAAAAATAAATGATCCTGAAAGTAACAATAAAATTATTGAAGATTGGACATCTTTGCTACAATATTATATTGCGACTTTAGTCGATAATAATATACCAGGAACATCGCCAGTAACACAACGTTCAGGACGTGCTCTAAAGTCTATTACCGAAAGACATAAGGGTAAAACTGGACGAGTAAGAGGTAATCTTATGGGAAAGCGGGTTGATTTTAGTGCTCGTTCAGTAATTACACCTGACCCCGAACTGTCTATTGCTGAGTTAGGTGTTCCTCTCAAAATAGCTATGAATATTACAAAGCCTATTTATGTAAACGATGAAAATAAAAACTATTTGTTGTATTTGATACAAAATGGACCAGATAAATATCCAGGTGCAAAAATTCTTGAAAAGAAAAACGGAGAAAATATATCCCTTCGTTATGTAGATCGTGAACACATTATGATTTATGAAGGAGACATAGTTCATAGACATATGTTGGATGGTGATTATGTATTGTTTAATCGTCAACCTACTTTACACAGAATGTCTATGATGGCGCACATAGTGAAAGTATTGAACAAAGGCGATACATTCCGAATGAATGTAGCAGATACGAAACCATACAATGCGGATTTTGATGGTGATGAAATGAATATGCATATGCCACAAAACGATGAGGCTGAAATGGAATTAAAATATTTGGCAGCGATTCCATATCAAATCGTTAGTCCAACAAACAATAATAGTATTATTGGTATTTTCCAAGATTCTTTATTGGGTAGTTATTTATTAACCAAACCTAACATTATATTTTCTCGTAAAGAAGCAATGAATTTGATTGCCAAAACAATTCAACCCGACTTATCTATTTTCAAAGATAAATCGAAAGACACATTTACTTCACATGAATTAATTTCAACCATATTGCCCAATATTTCATTAAATTACAAAAAAGACGATGAACGTACAGATAGTTCCAATCATATTCATATTCAAAATGGAATTATGATGAGCGGTCAAATCGATAAAGGAGTGTATGGAAAAGCTGGAAAAGGGTTAATTCAGCGCATTTATAACGACTATTCTCCATTACATTGTCAATATTTCTTAGATAACATACAAGCTATAGTTACAGAATATATGAAAACAACCGGTTTCAGTGTCGGAATGAGTGATTTAATAGCAACAGACGATACTACTCGTAATGTAAAAACTATTATTTTAGAAAAAAAGAATAAAGTAGCTAATCTAATTGACGATATACAACAAGGTATATTTGTAAATAAATCTGGATTATCGAACAAAGAATATTTTGAAAGTGAAGTGAATAATATTTTGAATGAAGCTTCAAAGGAAGCTGGTGATATTAGTATGAAACATTTAGATACATCAAACAGATTTGTAACCATAATTACGTGTGGTTCAAAAGGAAATGAATTAAATATGTCACAAATGATTTCATGCTTAGGACAACAAAATGTTGAAAATAAACGTATTCCGTATAGTTTTACAAATAGAACATTACCACATTATCAGCAATTTGACGATAATCCAGTTTCACGTGGATTTGTAGAAAGTTCATTCATTGAAGGATTGCGTCCTGAAGAATTGTTTTTCCACGCGATTGGTGGTCGTATTGGTTTAATAGATACAGCCGTAAAAACAAGTACAACAGGTTATATTCAACGACGACTAATCAAAGGATTAGAAGATATCCAAGTATGTTATGATAGAACAATACGAAACAATAAGAATAAAATCATCCAATTTTCGTATGGGTCTACCAATATGGATACGGTACATATGGAAAATATAAAATGTGACTTGTTTGAAAAATCAACACAACAAATTTACAAGTTATATGATTATAAAGTAGACGATAAAAAATACAATAAATTATATTTTACACCAAACGCGTTAAAAGAATTTATGGATAATATATCTCCACTTCTTGAGAGGGTCAAAAAAGACGTTGAATTTCTAGTAATTCAACGAGATGAATATATCCAATATGTATTGGAATATAATAGTGATGAGACCATTTATTCGTCTGTATCCTTTCTACAAATCATTCAAAATGTGAAACATCAGTTCCATTTAACAAATACATCTGTATCGAATATTTCTCCTCTTGAAATGTATGATATTATCGATGAATATTACAATAATTTAGAAAACATTTATAATCCGTGTAGATTATTTCATTTGATCTATTATTATTATTTGAATCCATATATACTAATTTATAAACATAAATACAACAAAGATGCTTTGTTATTCTTACTTGAACAAATTACTTACAAATATAAAAAATCACTTGTAAATCCAGGTGAAATGGTTGGTATGATATCGGCACAATCTATTGGTGAACCTACGACCCAAATGACCTTGAATACATTCCACTATGCTGGTGTAGCTAGTAAATCAAATGTTACCCGCGGAGTTCCACGAATTGAAGAATTATTATCGTTGACCCAAAATATTAAAAATCCATCGTTAACCATATTTATGCATCCTGAAAATGAAACCGATAAAGATAAAACTATTGATATATTGAATCGTGTGGAACACATCAAATTCAAGGATATTGTCAATAAATGTGAAATTCATTATAAACCAAATGATGATTATGACACAAAAGAAGATTCCTTTATGGAATATTACAATGAAGTTGAACAAATTTTAAAAGGCGTTTCGGAGTGCAATGAAGACAAGTACAATAGTTGGATATTGAATATTTATTTAGATAGCAAGGCAATGTTTTATCGGAATATTACGATACAAGAAATTCATTTTACATTGAATCGAATTTATAAAAAAGATATTCAATGTTATTATAGTAATGAGGATAAGATAGAGTCTCAAATTGTTCTCAAAATTAAATTAAAAAAAGAAAAGGAACTAAACTCAAATTATAAAGGTGAAGATGATAACATTTATCTAGTAAAAAGTTTTCAAGAAAAATTATTAAATCAAATTGTACTGAGAGGTATTCAAAAAATACAAAAAGTAAATTTACGAGAAATTAATAAATATATGAATTATGATGGAAGTGTATATACTAAAAACAAAATATATGTATTAGATACATTAGGTTCCAATTTAGCGGAAGTATTAACCCTTGACTTTATAGATTATAAACGTACTTATTCCAATAATATATCCGAAATGTTGGAAGTATTAGGTATTGAAGCAGCACGTAAATGTTTATTCAATGAAATAAAAGAAGTCATGGAATTTGGTGGATCGTATATTAATCATCATCATATTTCATTATTATGTGACCGAATGACTACAAATCACAAAATGGTATCTATATTTAGACACGGAATTAACAATGATGATATTGGACCTATTGCAAAAGCTTCCTTTGAAGAAACGACCGAAATGTTTCTTCGTGCAGCAAAACACGGTGAATTAGATGAAATGCGAGGTGTATCTGCAAATGTAATGTGTGGACAAGATGGATATTATGGAACATCATCCTTTTCTGTATATTTGAATATGAATGACGTAAGTCATTTTACAAAATTATCGGTAAAAGAACAAAAAGAAGAAGAATTAAATCTATATTTGAATAAGGGTATTTGTACCATAGACAATATAAAAATTTCACACAATCTGAAAAAAGAACAAGGGGTAAAAATAACCCAACAAGAAGAAGATAATTACGAGCTAGAACTATAAATTTTATAGATATTATATGTATGAATGACTATAATATCTATTTATTTGTCTCAAACTATTATTCATATACGTTATTGATATAATGATTCATTGTAATGGGTTCTACTATGAATTCATTTTTTATTTTTATTCCACTATCTCTATGGTAAAATAAATCAAATTTTCCATGGTCAATGACTCTTATAAAATATAGTTCATTGGAAGGATGTGTTTTATAAAATATAATGTTCTTTTGTTTACTTCTTTTAATTTTTTTGGCTTGACACAATACAACTGGTAATTTATAATAATCGCAAAATACCATAATATCTATAGATGTCAATGAATACGTTTCTTCCATTATATGTGTTAATAAATCTTCTTTATTTTCGAAATTTTTCTTCTCTTTTTCCAGTACTTCTGTAAAATCTAAAATACTATTTTTATAAGCATTGTACAACATAGTTTTTATTTTGTTTTTGTCTTTGGTTTCTTTAAGCTCCTTTTTCAAAATATATTCTAACAACAAATAATTACAATCATTGGTGTCGGTTTTTATTCTTATGTGTTTGGTATATGGTGGAAAATATTGTTTCCATATAGATTTATGTGGCATATAATGAACATAAATGCAATTTTCTCTTTCTAATAATTCTCGGTCATATGTTTTTCGGTTATTATATTTGTATGGTTTATTACTTGGTGGTTCGTCAGGTGAATTCTTATTACTTGGTTGTTCATCTGGTGAATTATTATGACTTGGTTGTTCATCTGGTGAATTCTTATTACTTGGTTGTTCATCTGGTGAATTATTATGACTTGGTTGTTCATCTGGTGAATTCTTATTGCTTGGTTGTTCATCTGGTGAATTATTATGACTTGGTTGTTCATCTGGTGAATTCTTATTACTTGGTGGTTCGTCATCTTCGTCATCATCCGATATGATGATCGATTTATTAGTTGATGATTCATCGTCATCATCTGAAGATACAACTGGTTCTTGTTCTGATTCGGGTTTTTCTTTAGGTTCTTTTTTTTTATATTCATGGCAAGCAATAGTTAAATCTTGAAAATTTTTAGTCGCTACATCTCTGCAATTATAATTTCTATCAGGATGAAGTTTATATTCTTCACGCCTAAGTGGTTTTTTATTCTCTAGATCACATTGTGCCTCTGGATTAATTTCATACGTCTCGGCAATACATTTCCGCTTTGTATGTGATGGTTTATTAGTTGATGATTCATCGTCGTCATCTGAATCTGAAGATACATCTGGTGAATTATTATTACTTGGTGGTTCATCATCTTCATCATCATCCGATATGATGATCGATTTATTAGTTGATGATTCATCGTCGTCATCTGAATCTGAAGATACATCCCATTCACTTTCAGTATCACTTTCAGTATCACTTTCAGTATCACTTTCAGTATCACTTAGATGATATTGTTCTATAGTTTTTTCAGCATGCTCAATAATTTCATCTAATTCATTATTATTGATCTCATAATATCGTTTATAT
>Ga0209137_1000236_pt1 | contig 60576 bp, 57 predicted proteins | sample SaaInl5LU_22_DNA_FD_184642 | JGI IMG/M metagenome (GOLD analysis project Ga0209137, IMG submission 184642) | Marine microbial communities from expanding oxygen minimum zones in the Saanich Inlet - ESP_105LU_22_DNA (SPAdes) (version 2) | ecosystem: Environmental > Aquatic > Marine > Intertidal... | reverse complement strand
AAGCGTTCCGCGCCAAATTTTGGGTCTTATGCCATTGGTCTTATGCCATTGTCTGGGAGTGTGTGTGTCTGGTTCGGTTTATTTAACTCCCTTTGGGCGAGTAAAAAAATTTCTTTTTAGTCAAACTTTGACCGAAAAAATCACAAATTCTGCAATACTCGTTATCTTCGTCGCTTTTATAGTTTCGGAAGGACTTACGACTACCTTTCTTTTTTCTGGTGTTCTGCGTATCGAAATGAAAGCACAACTAGATAAAGCCAGCACCCTGCTTGAATATGCTCAAGCGAGCCCCAGCTCAAAAAAGACTTTGGTTTTGCGGGACAAGAATAGGGTTTTTTCTCAAGAGGGTGATAGGGTTTTTTTCAAGAGGGTCAGATGCACAGCCTTGTTGGGTTTGGCTTATGCGCTGAAGATGGTGGCCGATATATTCTTCCACTAGCTGCGCCATTCGATCCAAGCACAGTCATTTTACGTTATGACATTGCGGGTACAAATATTTTCAATCGGGTACCAGAAACTATTAAAATAGCAATGGCTAAGCCTAGCTCGCTTATCCTCATAGAGAACGCGTTTGCTACGCCCCAATGTAATGGGCAAGCTTACCTGCGCGTAAAACCGCTGACGGCTGGAGTGGGGCTCATTGTCGGACGCGCAATGTTGATAAGGGTAGCCGAATTAGCCATGTTTCTGTTGATGGCGCGCCTGCTCTTAAAGCGGGTGATCGTTCGCAATTTAGCCAATATTGCGGGTTACGTGTCGAGCAAAGAGGCTTATGGCTTTAGTAAAAAATCCCTAACCGATCGGTTTTTAGATAGGGCCTCAGGCAGAGGTAAGCTCATTGAAGAGCATTTTGTCGAGCAGGCAAGGTTGGCGTCTTTAGGGCTGGCGACGAGCAAGTTAACGCATGATATTCGTAATCTGCTATCAAGCTTGAGCCTGATTGCTGAGCGCTTGCAACAAGCCGAAGACGAAGCGGATAAGGCTACTGCGGAACGAATGTCGCTGACAGTATATAGGGCGCTCACATTGTGTGACTGGGCGGCGCAATATAGCCAAGACAAGCAGCGTAACATCGCAATAGACAAGCATAATTTATATGGACTGATTGAAGACGTTTTAGTCTTTGTGAAGCAGTATGACCCGCGTGACAAAGTGCAAGTTATTAATGGGATCCCTGCCAATATGCAAATTTGGTGCGATAAGACACTGCTTTTCCGGATAATATTCAATCTATCTTTAAACGCTGTGCAGGCTATGCAAGCTTAAGACAGCCGCGGCTTCCTACGAATTACAGCCTCAAAATATAATGATTTTGTCCGCATTGATGTGTCTGACGGTGGCCCCGGCATGGAGCCATCCGATGAGGATGTTTTCTATGCAGGCAGCACATATTTCTCGATGAAGTCGCGAAGTACTGGGTTGGGCCTAATCATTGAGCAAGACATTGCACGCTGGCTGGGTGGTGAAGTTAAAATACTCAATACCGGCCCATCCGGAACCATCATGCGTGTGAGTGTTCAAGACATTGCACCACCGTCTTTAGAGGCTGGTCAGTCATCGGATATCATCGATTTTGTCTCAACTAACGATTATAAAGAACCGTCATAGCATTAGCTGGTTTTCCAAGTTCAGTTAAGCTTGCCTAAATGTGCGAGAGTAATAGGCACTTGAGTGCCTATTTTTTGGTTAGTAAATTTTGTTTATTGGGCTTGGCTATTGAGCTTTCGTAAATTGCTTTCGCTTCATGGTTGCCAAACTTACTTATACCGTTTAATAGAGCATTGTCTTTGAGGTGTTGTTTCACTTCAGACGAGATTGGTAAGGACCCGTAGCTCAGCTGGATAGAGCATTTGACTACGAATCAAAAGGTCGGGCGTTCGAATCGCTCCGGGTTCACCATCCTCTCAAAATTTTTCATCTTCTCAAATTTTCTCATCTTCTCAAAATTCTTTCTGGAATTTTTCGTATCCAAGGTTGCGCGGCATAAACGTATATTCATACTTTGAGCGCTTGCGCTGGTTGCGAGCGGCCGCGATAGCTGATTATATCGCGATTAAATGGGGAGGAAATATGATGACGGATATGGTTTTAAGCTCAACAAATGAATTGGGCGTTCTTACGTTAACAATGAACCGGCCAAATGTTTTGAACAGTCTTAACCGGCCACTTGTTGAGGCGCTGATCGAGCATTTTGAACAAGCTAATAAAAATGACGATGTTCGGATTATTATTCTAACGGGTTCGGGCCGTGGCTTCTGCGCGGGAGCTGATCTTGTTGATGGCCAGTGGCCGACAGACCCATCTTGGTCCGCAGGTGAAGCAACGGGTCACGCCATGGATATTGGCTTTAACCCATTGGTACGCGCGCTGCATAATTGCTCCAAGCCAGTTATCACGGCGATTAACGGGATGGCCGCAGGCGGCGGCGTCGGATTGGCGCTGTCTGGGGATCTTGTAATCGCTGCGGCCTCGGCCAAATTTCGATTGGTCTTTGGGCCTCAACTCGGCATCATTCCTGATGTTGGAGCGAGCTGGTTAGTGCCCAATTTAGTTGGCCGGTCGCGGGCTAACGGCCTGGGACTATTGGGCGACAATCTGGATGCCACGACGGCCGCTCAATGGGGCATGATCTGGGAATGTGTGGCCGATGATAAGTTAATGGAACGCGCCAATGAATTAGCGGCGCGCATGGCCGATAGCGCGATCGGGGGCTTGAAAGCTGTCAGCCAAGCGCATGATCACGCGTTGGTGTCGACGTTAGACCAGCAGCTTGATTATGAAGTAGCAAAACAAAGACATTACTGCGATCAACCCGAATTTGCCGAGGGGGTGCGCGCGTTCATGGAAAAGCGAAAACCCAATTTTCGAGATATTAAAACCAAAGCTAAATAACATCCATGTAGACGTAGGCCTAAGCTTCAATAGTTGAGTTCTGATTATGGTTGCGCCGCAAAGATTTTTTGCCCTAAGCTATCCGTCGAGGGATTAGATTATAAAAATGGGGAGGTTGAGATATGAGCTTAACAATAACACCAAGCGGGCAAGCTTGTGGTGCTGCTGTAACCGGCGTTGATTTAACCAAGCCGTTAACCGATGAGACGGTGGCCGAAATTCGTGCCGCTTGGCTCGAGCATCATGTTCTAAGCTTTCCGGATCAGCCAATGTCGCATGATGACCTTGAGCGGTTTACATTATATTTTGGCCCGTTTGGTGATGATCCATTTATTGCGCCTATACCGGGGCGCGATCACATTATCGCGGTTAAGCGTATGGCCGATGAAACGACACCTATATTTGCTGAGAACTGGCACTCCGACTGGAGCTTTCAAAAGAACCCACCATCTGGAACCTGCCTCTTTGGCGTAACGATTCCGCCCGAAGGGGGCGATACATATTTCGCGGATCAGCACAAAGCGCTCAAAGAAATGCCAGCCGAATTGCGGGCTAAACTCGAGGGTAAAATGGGTATCCATTCTGCTGCGCTGCCTTATGCACCCGATGGTGCTTTTGGGGATAAGGATCGGGCAGGTGGGCGCTCAATGGATATTCGTGCGTCGGACGATGCACTCGCGACCCAGCTACACCCAATCATCCGTGAACACCCGGAGACGGGCGAGTTGGGCCTGTTTAGCACCATTGGATATATTATCGGCATTGACGGTATGGAGAATGACGAAGCACTGGCTTTGCTGCATGAGCTGAGCGAATGGCAGGGTTGTGAGGCGGTGCAGTATCGCCATAAATGGCAAAAGAACATGCTCATCATGTGGGATAATCGAAGCGTCTTACACCGTGCCAGTGGCGGCTATCAGGGTTATGACCGTCTTTTGCATAGAACAACAATTGGTGCTCAACCTAATTAGTTTGAGCTTGAAACCAATCGACCAGCCAAGCATCTACTCGCTCGTGTTGCTGGAAATTTAGCCCATGTCCCGCATCCTTAACGATGTGTGTGGTGCCGTCTGGAACGGCCTTTTTAAATCTCTTCGCGCTCGAAATTATAACCGTTAAATCCTTGTCGCCAAACACAGATAAAACGGGAATACCTGTCGCACTAAGTCGCGAATAAGTCTCGTCTCGATCTGTCATAGGCAGATACCGCATGGTCGAAAGCAACGCTTCCGCATAGCCTTTATACTGCATTTGCTCCTGCAAATCCCCCAAGAGGCGGTTATGGGACGGTAGGTGGCTATCATCATAATCGGGATCACTTAGCAACATCGCGGAACCATAGCGGCGCCACAGAAAATCGCCCAGCACGGGAAGTCTTACTAATTTCCCTTTTAACCCGGTGTCGACAATATCAAAACCGGCAGGCACGAGGAGTGCTAGTTTTTTAACGCGCTCGGGATGACGGGCGGTAAACTCAGCCGATATAACGCCGCCCATGGAAAGCCCTACTAGATTGACCTTGTCTTTTATTTCAAGGGCATTGAGTAGCTCGACTAAGACGCGGTCATAAAAATCAACATCGTAGCGAACCCGAGGTCGATCCGACCAGCCGCGTCCAAAATGGTCATAGCGCAAAACCCGAAAGCCGGCTTCAGCAAGCGCTTTGGCATTTTGTTCAAAAATAAACAACGGTGTTGAGAACCCATGCACCATCACCACCACAGGGCCTTGCTCAGGGCCTTGCCAATGGTAGTGGATAAAGCCATCCGTCAGCTCGATATGCTCATAGGGTGCCAAGTCCCGAGCCGTTTGATCAAAATCTTTTTTCAAGTTTCCTCGCTGCCAATGACCTATTACAGCCCAAACTATAACAGCTAGAATAGCAAACCCAATCAGTTTCGAAATAGAAAAGCGCATTTTATTTTTCTCTTTTTATTGCAAATTATTTACAAATTTTAGGCGTCTCGGAATAATTTACAAGCCCGCTTTACTCAATCGCAATCATGGTTACAGTGCGGGCTGCATAATGTAAGTGTTTTTAGGGAGTTTGCTCGTGGCGGTTGTTTCAACTCATATCACAAAGTTCACAAAGATTTTTTATTCCATCGGCGCTATGCCTTATGGAATTAAGGATTCAGGTTTTAGCTACTTTCTATTATTATTTTATTCTCAAGTTCTAGGCTTGTCGCCCGCTCTTGCGAGTTTAGCATTGGCTATCGCGATCTTCTTTGATGCTATTTCTGACCCGCTTGTTGGTTATGCGTCGGATAACCTGCGGTCGCCTTGGGGGCGCCGTCATCCATTTATGTATGTAGCTATTTTGCCGATTTGTTTGAGCTATTATTGGATATGGAATCCACCGGAGTTTGTATTTCTCAGCCAAACCCATTTGTTTTTCTATTTGCTGGTCATGGCGATTTTTATTCGACTTTGCTTAACCTTTTTTGAGGTGCCGAATACGGCACTTATCTCTGAGCTTACCTCTGATTATGATGAGCGAACGGGTTTGATGGGCCTGCGCATTATGTTTGGTTGGCTCGGTGGGATCGGCATGGCTATTTTGGCATATGCTGTTTTCTTGCGTGAGACGGATACGGGGGGCGGTCTTTTAGATGCGTCTGGTTACAGCAATTACGGTCTCGCTGCGGCGAGCTTGATGTTTATCGGCATGCTGCTGTCTTCGTTGGGAACGCATAGCAGTATCCGTCATTTGCATGAGCCACCGAAGCAAGACCGAAAGTCGATCTTAAATATATTGAAAGAAATTTGGGACACGACACGCAACCCTTCTTTTCGCGCATTGTTTTTCTCATCCATATTCTCAGGCACAGCCGCAGGTATGGGAACGGCCTTGGCACTTTATTTCCTAACATTCTTTTGGGGGCTGACATCAAGTGATCTGGCGATCTTTACGATTGGTCAATTATTCGCGGCGGTAGCGGCGACATTTGCTGCTAAATATCTCGGCTCACGATTTGATAAAAAGCACGCGGCAATGGGCGTGTTTCTGTTTGTTATTTGCTTGTCGCCATCGATGCTGTTTTTAAGACTCTTAGACGTGTTGCCTGAAAATGGTGAGCCCATATTGATGGTGATGCTGATGGTTCATAATTTCTTTGAAGTAGGTTGCGCGATTACTATGATTATCTTGGTCGGTTCGATGATGGCTGATGTAGTTGAAGATAGCGCCGTGGATACGCAACGCCGCAGCGAAGGTTTGTTGTTTGCGGCGCGCGGATTTTCGGGGAAAATGGTTTCCGGGCTCGGCGTCATGATCGCGGGTCTTGTGCTTAGTTGGGCGGAGCTACCGCGCGATGCGAAGCCTGAAGATGTCAGCCAAGAAGTACTAACGGACCTCGTGCTATATGCAATACCTATTCAGGGTGCACTCTATTTAACGGCTATCGCGTTGATTGGCTTTTATAAGATTTCTCGTACCCAGCATGAAGAGAATGTCAAAGTTCTGGCCAGCCGCTAGCTTATAGGTAAATTTGTGTTTGCGTGACGATGGCGACACGCTTTCCGTCATCTCTTACAATATCTGTTTGCCAAACGGAGAGACGGCGGCCGACGCTTAGCGGAATAGATGTTCCGCGCAAGGTGTCACCAGCCATTGCTGGTTTGATGAAATTCGTTTTGCTCTCAATGGTCGTCGTGCCGACTTCATGGGTATTGCCTTCGGGTAAATTGAGAAAAGCCCCGATTGCCCCAAGTGCATCCCCGAGTGACATAATGACGCCGCCATGAACGTTCGGAGTATGGTTGCAAAACTCCGGCTTAATCAAAAGTGTGCCCATCACTTTTTGCGGTGTGGCTTCGGTCAGTTTAAGTCCTAAATGAGCTGTATAAGGCACGAGCATGTTGATTTCTTTGGCGTTCAAGGCGAGCGTCTCCTGTAAATAAATTCGGCCATTAACCGGCATCGCTGCGGATTAGCCACGATGTTTTTAGGCAGAATTTGTCTCTCTAACTATTATTAAGATTCGAATTGGTTTCGACTTACATGTCAATTTCTAATTGTTTCTTTAAAATGTTACAGGCAGAATGCTGGCTATCGGATTGTGCTGAGTGGGGACAGTTTGGTTTTTGTTGATGGGGGAGAGCATATGACCAATCGTTTTTTAGAGCAGACAGGGGCCAAGTATCCCATTATTCAAGCACCGATGGGTTGGATTGCGAGGTCGCAACTTGCCTCTGCTGTTTGTCGAGCGGGCGGGGTGGGTGTTCTCGAAACCTCATCTGGGGAAACCGAAAACTGCAAAGCTGAAATCGAAAAAATGTTTGAGCTTACCAAAGCTCCATTTGGCGTGAACTTACCGATTATGTTTTTACGCGATGACGCGATGCTCCGCTACATTTGTGACAGTGGTGTAAAATTTGTAACCACATCGGCGGGTAGTCCGCAGAAATTTATTGGTCCTCTAAAACAAGCCGGCATTACGGTTTATCACGCGGTTCCAACGGTTGAAGCAGCCATTAAATGTGTTGATGCTGGTGTCGATGGACTTGTTGTTGAAGGTGGCGAGGGTGGAGGGTTCAAGAACCCCGAAGAGGTTTCTAGCTTAGTTCTGTTACAGGCAATTCGTGCGGCGGTGGATGTGCCGTTGGTGGCGGCTGGCGGTATTTGTGATGGTCGCGGAATGGCCGCCGCCTTTGCTCTCGGAGCTGAGGCGATCCAGATGGGGACGCGTTTTGTGTCGTCCAAAGAAAGCCCCGTTCACGATAATTATAAGGACGCAATTATAACGGCACCAACGACCGGCACCTTGGTTCTAAATAAAAGCGCGTCGCCTTGCTTGAGGGCATTGAAAACGCAGAAGTCGAAAGAGATTTATGACACTGGGGTAATGCCTGCCGACACACTTGGTTCTATTCTTGACCTTTACTTCGGCGGCGATATGGAGGCCTCGGTTGGTTTGGCTGGGCAGACCTCTGGCTTGATCCATGAGGTAAAACCGGTCGCGGAAATTATTAGCGAAACGGTATCTGAATTCCATGAAATTACCGGTCGGCTTGGCCGGCTTTCGGCTAGCGCTAGTTTTTAATTTTGAGCTCGAGCTCATATTTTTTAGGAGTTTTTAATGTCTAATAATAATTTGGTTCTGAGCGAGGTCGATAATGGCGTTGCGCTGGTAACGCTAAATCGCCCCGAAGCTATGAACGCGCTTTCAACGCAATTGCGCATCGCTTTAAGCGAGACTGTGGATCGTCTTGAAGCGGATCCTGATGTGCATATCATGATCCTGACGGGAGCGGGTGATCGCGCATTTACCGCAGGTCTTGACCTAAAGGAACTTGGTGATGTTGGACTAGGCGGGCCGTCCGTACATATCGAATCGCATGACCCTGTTGTATCGATCAATCGTTTTTCGGGGCCGATTATTGGAGCTATTAATGGTGTTGCCATAACCGGTGGATTTGAAATTGCCTTGGCGTGCGACTTTTTAATTGCCGCGCCCACGGCACGGTTTGCGGATACGCATGCCCGTGTTGGCATTTTACCTGGTTGGGGGCTTAGCCAAAAACTATCGCGCTTGATCGGTATTTCACGCGCCAAAGAACTATCCTTTACAGGTAACTTTATTGACGCGGAAACCGCTCGCGAATGGGGACTTGTTAACCATGTTGTGCCAGCCGATCAGCTTATCGATACGGCGAAGAAACTTGCTGATGATATGCGAAGCTGCGAGCCTGCGTCTCTGAAGGCATATAGAAAACTTATCAATGACGGATATGCGCAGACCTTTGGTGACGCGATGGACACCGAGCTAAAAGTGGGTGGCGCTCTGAACCGAGAGGTTACGGCACAAGACGTGGAGCGTCGGCGTGAGGCTATTCGCGCGCGCGGACAAAAACAAGGTTAACAGCAATATTAAGGTTTGAAATATAAGATGATAAAACTCGTTTACTGCATTCATCGGCACCCGGATATAACGCGAGATGCGTTCCATAAATATTGGCTCGAGGAGCACGGCCCAAAGGTTAAGTCAGTCGCGGCATCGATTGGGGCAACGCGATATGTTCAGAGCCATAAGTGTTTAGATGAGCTTAATGAGACTTTCCAGAAGGGCCGCGGCCTTGCCGATCCATATGATGGTATTACGGAGGTTTGGTTTGAAAGTGTTGAGCATATGCAGGCTGCGTCAGCGACAGATGCTGGCGTTGCGGCAGGTCGTTTTTTAGTCGAAGACGAAAGTCGCTTTATTGATTTTTCGCGTTCAACTGTCTTTATGAGCGAAGAGCATGAGATATTTTGAGTGAGCTAATCAAGTGGCGAAAACTTTAACCAGAAGGGGTGGAATATGAATTTAGAGTTTGGACCCGAATATCAGGCGTTTCGTTTGGAAGTTCAGGATTTTCTCACCGCACATAAGCAAGACGCCCCCAATCGCTTCGACCGCAGTATTAAGAGTGATAAGCGCCTCGCGTGGCAAAAGCTACTCATCGAAAACGGTTATGCAGCCCGCACGATACCAAAAAAATATGGTGGCTATGGCGCTGAGCCCGACGCCCTAAAAGCGCGAATTATTGCTGAAGAATTTTCTGCAGCAGGTATTCCCGGTGGCCTCGCCAATCAAGGTATCAGCATGCTGGTCCCGACATTATTGGAGCTGGGCACGGAGGCGCAAAAGCAATCTTATATCGCGGCTACATTGCGCGGAGAAATGATTTGGTGCCAAGGTTACTCGGAACCCGGCGCAGGTTCTGACTTGGCGTCTTTGCGAACATCGGCCGTAGTTTCTGGTGATGACTTTGTTATCAATGGACAAAAGATTTGGACGAGTACAGCGCAATATGCGGATATGATTTTTTGCTTAGTGCGCACAGAGCCAGACGCGCCAAAGCATAAAGGGATTAGCTATTTGCTATTCTCAATGGACACACCTGGAATTGATATTCGCCCGTTAATGACCATGACGGGGCGCGCTGAGTTTAACGAAGTTTTCTTTACGGATGTTTGCGTACCTACAGATCAAATCGTCGGCAAGCGCGGCGAAGGTTGGGCGGTAGCGAATGCGACACTAACCCATGAACGCGGCATGTTAGGCGATCCCGATGCGGCGTTAAGCCGGCTGAACTCTATTGCTGAGCTTATGAAGACGGAGATGGTGGATGGTGTTAGTTTGATGGACAACCCTGTCTATCGCGATCGTCTTGTCGATTTACAGTCGCAAGTTTATGCCATGAAGTTTAACGGCATGCGCTTAACGACGGCGGCGGCCAATCGCGAGAGTGCGGGCATGGCTGGGCTTATTGTTAAACTGCAAGGCTGCGAACTGAACCATCAATTGGCCAGTTTAGCGATTGATGTGATGGGCGAGTACGGGGTGCTTTTCGATAAGAGTGAATTCTTGCGAGATAATGGGATGTGGCAGACTTATTATATGTTTGACCTTGGGCTTATTATTGGCGGCGGTTCGGCACAAATTCAAAAGAATATTATTAGCGAACGGGGTTTGGGAATGCCGCGTGAGCCTAAGCCCGCGCCGCGGGATACCAGCGCTGCGAAAGCGGGGGCATAAGTTATGTATTTTGGATTATCTGAAGATCAGCGTTTATTGCAAGATGCCGTACAACGCTATTTAGAGGTCAACTCTGAGCTAGGTGCTATTCGTGACTATTTGCAAAATAGCGATGATTTGCCGGATCGATTGGCAGCCGGACTGCAAGAGTTAGGTTTACCATTAATGATGGTTTGTGAGGCACGCGGTGGTCTTGGTATGGGGCTTTTAGAAGCCTGCATTGTCCAACAATCGCTGGGCTTTCATATTTCTCCAGTCGCTTTTACCGCGCGATATGCTTTGGCATCTATCGTTTTAAACGCGATGGCAGATGATGTTCGTGCCGGTGAGCTTGGTGCGTTTATGGCAAGTGGTGAAGTCAAGTTTGCTATGGGCCTGACAGAAGTAACCGGTGGCCGCGAGCATAGTGGCCTGAGTTTGTCGGGTGATAAGTTGTCAGGGCGCGCTAGTTTCGTTCTGGAGTACGCCGATGCGACCCATGTGTTGCTACCAGTAGACGATAAATTTATCTGTGTAGCGGCCTCGGATACTGGCGTGAGGGCAACACCGCTTCAGACGATTGACCGAACGCGCGATTTTACGATGCTGGATTTTGATGCGGCTCAAGCTGAATGCTTGGTTGAAGATTTCAGCCCGCACATGGAACGCCTGCTTGCGGCAGGGCGCGTTTTGATGGCTGCCGATACGATGGGGGCGGCGGAGCACATGCTGCAAAAAGCGGTCGCCTACTCATTGGAGCGCGAACAGTTTGGGCGCGCTATTGGTTCTTTTCAAGCCGTCAAACATATGTGTGCAGAGATGGCGGCGAACCTAGAGCCATGTCGGTCTTTGATTTGGTATGCTGGGCATTCTTACGATAGCGTCCCAGAGGAGCTGGCATTGATGTCGCGACTGGCGAAGGCTCGTTTGTCTGAAGTTGGGAAAGACATTGCCCGCGGTACTACGGAGGTGCATGGCGGCATGGGGTTCACGGACTTATTAGGGTTGCATTATTGGTTCAAGCGCATCGGTGTAAATAGGCAAACATTTGGTGGGCCTGTGACGGTGCGTGCGGAAGCGGCGAGACTTCAAGGTTGGTCTCGCGACTAAGCTCCGCTTCGTATGGGCTCGCTTGGTTCTAGGCCTCTTCGACAAAGCCTTTCCATGTGGCCATATAGGTCACGAATTTTGGCCCCAAGCCCTCTTCTACAAGATGCTCTCGGCTTGTTGGTAAGGGTACGGGAATAAAGTCGTCATCGGCTTGCATCTGGTGTGGGTAATCGTGATGTAATATCGCAGCGCGACCCAAAGCAACAAAGTCGAGACCAGCGGCCATGGCGGCTTTGATATCGGCGGCTGACATAATTTTTCCGGCGGCCGTGAGGTGCGTATCGTGGCGTGGTAACTCGCAGAATATGTCGAGTAGCGTTTTGCCTTTATACGCCTCTTCTTCTGGTTCTTTGGTGATGTCCCATAATGACATATCGATAAAGTCTATTTTACCAGTCTCACAAAGCTGTGTGTAGAGATTGATGATGTCTTTTAAGGACATGCCGAAGCGTTCAGGTGATAATCGGATGCCGAGCACGAAGTCTGGTGCGCATTGCTCGCGTATTGCATCTATGATTTCAAATATAATCCGCGATCGGTTAGCTGGCGACCCGCCATATTCATCCGTTCGTTGGTTGATCTCTTCGCTTAAAAATTCACATAATAAATAGCCATGTGCGCCATGCAGCTCGACGCCCTCAAAGCCGGCTTGCTCCGCTCTCACGGCAGCGGCAATAAATGCATCGCGGGTCTCGATGACTTCGGCGTGGGTCATGGCGCGGGCGCCTGTTTCTTCATTGTCAGATGGGCATAATTGTTTCTCGCCATTAGGCCCTAACTGTGAGCGCATGCCACCATGGTGGAGCTGGGCAATGGATAAACTGCCAGCATCACGAATACTTGCTGCCAAGCGTTGAAGGCCAGGTAAATGTTCATCACGAGCAATCCCAAGTTGGCCGGGAAAGCCTTTGCCGTTTTGCTGAACGAAGGCGGCGCATGTCATGGTCATGCCAAAGCCGCCCTGCGCACGCAGGCTTAGCCATTTAAATTCATCTTCAGACAGACACCCATCGTCATGGCTTTGCAAATTGGTAAGTGGTGCGAGCATAAATCGGTTCGGCATAGACCTTCCCGATTGAAAAGACAGTGCTGTAAACATTCCGGAACTCCTCCTAAAATAAACTGGTCTACAATTGGCTTATAACGGACCGATAGACGGTCACAAAATAGACGCAAATTAGAACTCTAATCTAGTTTAGATTAAGCTTAAGACTTGTCCATAGATGAGTTAGTCTGTGACGCGTAAAGCTTTCGCTTGACGCTAGCGGTGGGGGCCTTAATTATGGTTATAGAGGTAAAAAATGAATAAAATTAGCTGTCTAAAACTATTACTTGTTGCGGCTTTTTCGGCATCTTTGATGGTGCTGTTAAACTATAGCGCGACACATGCCGCCGAACCTAAGTTGGACCGTCCGCTATCATTGGAAAAGGTGAAATCTGTGGCTAATTTTTCATTCCCGTCAATTGACGGGGGCGACTTAGATTTATCCGCCTATCAAGGCAAAGTGCTAGTGATTGTTAATACCGCATCGCAATGCGGGTTCACCGGTCAATATGATGATCTACAGGCGATATGGGAAACCTATCAAGACCGTGGGTTGGTGGTTATTGGAGTGCCCAGCAACGATTTTGGCGGGCAGGAGCCAGGCGGCAAAGAGGATATTAAAAATTTTTGTTCCGTTAACTTTAACGTGGATTTTCCGATGACAGATAAGGTTGTCGTCAAAGGCGATCAGGCTCATCCGTTTTACCAATATGCCAAAACTACACTTGGCTCAGCGGCTGCACCGCGTTGGAATTTTCACAAATATATTGTTGACCGCGATGGTCGGTTGGTAGATTGGTTTTCTTCAATGACCAACCCGTCGTCGAAGAAGATGCGCTCCGTCATTGAGGAGCTGTTGGCGGCTGAATAAGTCGATCGAGTAGATACTTTGCTTGAGAGTACCTTACAGGTTATCTATCCTTAACGTTATAACTTATGCCGAGTAAGGGGTTTAAGACATATGCCAGTATCTGTTTCGACCATAGTGCCGATCGTAGTTTTAATCGCGATCGGCTATTTTGCCGTTCGGCTGAAATTAATTGATAAGCCAATTGGTGACTTTTTAAACCAATATGTGTTCGTGCTGGCGGCGCCTGCTTTGTTGTTTCGTAACACGGCGCATACGGATATTCCGGACGTTATCCCTTGGGGCCTTTGGCTTAGTTATTATGCACCTATTTTTATCTGCTTAATAATTGGCGTCTTGTTAAGTTTCATGCTTTCACCGCGTCGGTCGGCGGTGGAGCGGGTTGTTATTGGCTTTGCGTCGGGATTTTCGAATACGGTTATGCTGGGTATTCCGGTTATTCTGACAGCGTTTGGCGATGTTGCGAGTACGCCCTTATTTTTAATTTTAGCGTTTCATGGCTTGTTGGTTTTCTCATCTACGACGCTGATTATGGAATTAATGTCGAGTGAGCCAAAGTCGATCGGATCGGTTTTTGTTGCAATCGTTAAATCATTTCAGACCAATAATGTTCTGATTGCTCTCTTATTAGGGGTGATCTGGGGGCAGACGGGGTTGGGGATAGTTGAGCCAATTGACGATTTTCTGAAATTGCTCGGTAGTTCAGTTATTCCTGTGGCGCTAATTGGAATTGGCGCAACGCTAGCGGTAACGAAAGTTCGTCAATCTGTTGGTGAGGCACTTTATGTGTCGGCTATAAAATTAGCGGTGCATCCGGCATTGGTATTTGTTTTCGGCTATTACGTTTTTGATTTGCCTGGATTATGGGTGGCTACTAGTACTGTATTGGCGGGCATGCCGTCGGGGGTTTTCACATCCATTTTCGCCCATCGCTACAATGCGGACCCGGGAGCCGCATCGAGTATGATAATGATCTCGACGCTAATCTCCGCGGGAACCTTGATTGTTCTTCTCAGCCTATTCTCTGATTATCTGATATAGGCTGAGAAGTAACTTTCGACTGGCAAAGCCTATTTGCCCTGCCAATTCGGAGCTCGTTTTTCAGCAAATGCAGACGCGCCTTCGCGTGCATCCTCAGAGGCAAAAACTTCAGCCATTAATGTGCCCTGTTCTTTCCAGCGATCTGCATGCGGCCATGTTACATATTCTTTTATAATTTTCTTAGACGTTGCAACAGCCAATGGGCCGTTTGCGGCAATGCGACCCGCTAGTTCCAGCGCACCTTCCATGGCTTTGCCTTGTTCGACGACACCGTTGATTAATCCAATATCATAGGCACGTTGCGCTGTGATAAAGTCTCCCGTCAGCGCCAATTCCATGGCGAGGCGAGGCGATACTTGGTCTGGAAGCTTAATAAGTCCGCCAGCACCAGCGACGAGCCCACGCTTAACTTCTGGTACGCCAAATTTTGACGTTTCTGCAGCGATGATCAGATCGCAGGTGATAGCAAGTTCAAAGCCACCAGCAAGCGCATAGCCTTCAATCGCCGCGATAAGCGGCTTTTGCGGCGGTGTCTCTGTAATGCCACCAAAGCCACGCCCTTTAACAGACGGTGTTTCGCCTCTTAAAAAGCCCTTAAGGTCCATGCCCGAGCAGAATGTTCCGCCAGCGCCCGTCAAAACGGCGACCCGCAAATCATTATTACTGTCTAACTCATCCATAGCTGCCGCGATTAACTCTGCCATATTCTTATTCATGGCATTTTTCGCTTCAGGTCGGTTCATTGTAATCGTCATAACGCCATTGTCTTGGCTGACTAGAATTTCTTCGCTCATCTCTTCCTCCTATATAGTTGATGGCAAAGACTGCCCGATTTTGAGATTGGGCGCAATTGCTAGCATGTCGCGGCTAAGCTCTCGCGAGTGCCAATATTTAATCACCTGCCTAGGCTAAACGCTTTACAGCTCGTCAATTGACTAATTTTTAATCAAATCTATATGGGACACCCCTAGTGTGCCTATTTTTTAATCAAATAGCTATCGTGGTGTAGCGCCAGCATTGGAAAATTGTAACAAAATAGCCAAATTTAAAAGTTGGCACGCTCTCTGTATTATCGTTGTGAGGTTAATATTTTTTTAAAGGAGTACATTAATGTCAATTATTTCAAAACGTCTATCTCTAGGTTTCGTAGCAACTTCAATGCTCGCTCTTGCAACCATCGTTCCGGTGCAAGCTGGTATCGAAGGCAATGTCGGCTTGACCAGCAACTATTTCTGGCGCGGCATGTCACAGACTGCTGATGAGGCATCTGTAAGCGGCGGCCTAGATTACAGTGCAGATAGTGGTTTCTATCTTGGCACCTGGGTTGCCAATGTCGATTTCGGTGAAACCGATGCGACATCCTATGAGCTAGACTTATATGGCGGTTATTCTGGTGAGATCAGTGGCATTAGCTACGACGTCGGTTACATTTCCTACTTGTACCCAGATGGGGACGATCTGGATTTCGCTGAGCTCTATTTGTCAGTTGGTTTCGGTCCTGCATCGATCACCTATTATGATCAAATCGAAGACAGCGACGCCTCTTATGACAAAGAAACAAGCTACGTTTCTTTGGACATCGAATTCCCAGTTGATGATGAAATTTCAATCGGCCTTCATTACGGCATGAACGACATCACCAACGCGGACCAAACAACAGCTGAACAAGATGACTTCAGCGTAACTGTTTCAAAAGGCGATTTCAGCCTTGGGTTAATGGGTTCGAATGATATCGGCGATGACGACACAAAAGCTGTCATCTCCTACGGCATAAGCTTCTAGTACATCGAGAAAAACGGGTGGCGGCATGAGTTGCCACCCAACTCTTTCGCGAAAGGTAACGCAAAATGAAAATGATAGTAGCCATAATTAAACCCTTCAAACTAGATCCAGTCCGCGAAGCACTTACCGCAATTGGCATTGAAGGTATGACCATCTCCGAAGCAAAAGGCTTCGGTAGACAAAAGGGTCAAACAGAAATTTATCGCGGCGCTGAATATGCCATCAACTTCCTCCCAAAAGTTCGTATCGAGCTTGTAGTTGCTGACGACAAAGTTGACGCCGTACACGAAGCTATCTTAACCGCCGCGCAAACGGACAAAATCGGTGATGGCAAAATTTTCGTAATGCCTGTCGAAGCCGCTACGCGCATTCGGACAGCTGAAACCGGTGACAGCGCGCTGTAACCGCCCTGAAAAGGATAAAACAATGTTGAAAAACGTATTCAAAATTCTACCAGTGATGCTTTTTGCATCTCTCATTTCGGAGCCGGCAGCGGCTGCGGTTGAAGGCGAAACCGCCTTCGTCTTTAACACACTATTATTCCTACTTATGGGCTTCCTTGTTATGTGGATGGCAGCTGGCTTTGCAATGTTGGAATCGGGCATGGTTCGTTCGAAAAACGTTGCTACCATTTGCTTAAAGAACATTGTTCTTTACTCAATCGCTGGCATTACTTTTTATCTAATTGGTTACAATCTAATGTACACGGTCGACACTGGTGGATATCTCGGTTCTATCTCGATTTGGTCTGCAGACGATACAGCCTTCCTTTCAGAAACACCTGACTTCGGTGAGGGCGATACATATGCGTCGAAATCTGATTGGTTCTTCCAGATGGTTTTCGTTGCAACAGCAGCTTCCATCGTCTCCGGCACTTTGGCTGAGCGAATTAAGCTTTGGTCATTCCTTGCCTTTGTTGTCATCTTGACTGCAATCATTTACCCAATTCAGGGTAGCTGGCAGTGGGGCGGCGGTTGGTTGGCTGAAGCAGGCTTTTCTGACTTTGCTGGTTCTACCTTGGTACACTCAGTCGGCGGTTGGGCGGCTCTAATTGGTGCCCTCTTCCTTGGTGCTCGTAAAGGACGCTTCACATCAGACGGAACAAGCACGCCAATGCCTGGTTCATCCATGGCCCTAGCAACTTTAGGTACTTTCGTATTGTGGCTCGGTTGGTTCGGTTTTAACGGCGGTTCGCAGTTAGCTCTTGGTTCGGCTGCAAACGCGATCGATATCTCGGCTATCTTCGTTAACACAAACATGGCTGCAGCTGGCGGCGTGGTTGCAGCGATGGTCTTCACACAGCTTGTCTTCGGCAAAGTCGATCTGACGATCGTCCTTAACGGTGCAATCGGTGGTCTCGTATCGATTACTGCTGAGCCTCTTACCCCTTCAATCAGCATGGCGATTTTAATCGGTGCAATCGGCGGTCTACTTATCCCGATCTCAGTTATGGTTCTTGATAAATTGAAAATCGACGATGTTGTCGGTGCAATCCCAGCTCACCTTATTTGCGGTATCTGGGGCACGATGGCAGTACCTCTAACAAACTCCGGCACAAGCTTCGGCACTCAGTTGCTCGGCGTTGTTTCAATCGGTGCTTTCGTAATCGTAACAAGTACGATTGCTTGGGCAGTACTGAAATATACGTTCGGCATCCGCGTCAGCGAAGAAGATGAAATTGTTGGCCTCGATAAGACCGAGCTAGGAATGGAAGCCTATCCTGAGTTCACACGGAGTTAAGTTATCAGCTTACCTCGTCGCGCAACCTCCCCCCAATGCGCGAACATTGCGCCCCCGAGATTACTCTCGGGGGTGTTCTTGTTTTTGTAGGTTGTATTTTTTTAGGTATGCATCGGTTCGCGTCGGTTAGCTAGACGGGTCAACGGTGCATCGGCAAAACTCAAAATGCGACTGGAAAATGCGACTAGCGCCCGGAATTAAATCGAACTTTGTCTACTAGCTTGCTCGCCAATACAGAATTGGCATTAACGGTATCGAGAGATATGGGGTCGGGATTAAATGCACCCCAACTCGTAACCTGCTTAGACGATTTGATGTCGGTTCGCACCGGATATTCATAATTTACACTGGCATACGCGCTCTGCGCTTCAGCGGATACGAGATACTCCATCAGCGCTTTGGCTGGTTTTGGGTTCGGCGCGAACTTGGCCATAACCATTCCCGATACATTAGCGTGAACGCCTCTGGTTTCTGAATTTGGGAAAATAATACGCACCGCCTCGGCCCATTCTTTTTGCTCTGGGTTCTTCGTATTATTCTGCATTTTACCCATATAGTAGGTGTTGCCGATGGCGATGTCGCAAACACCTGCATAAACGTTCCGCACTTGGGCACGATCATTCCCGGATGGTTTCACCGCCAAATTATCGCGCACAGCAATTAGCCAATCGCGCGTCCAGTTTTCACCATGATGGGCAATGAGGGAAGCGAACAGGCCGATATTATAAGGGTGCTGTCCATCGCGAATACAAATCCGACCTTGCCATTTTTTGTCGGCCAGTTCTTCATAGCTAATCTGGCTATCTTTAACCCGATCACGGCTTGCATAGGCAACGCGTGCGCGCCAGCTAAGTCCGAACCAGCGATTGTCGGCGGCGCGAGCATTTTCTGGAATGCTCGAATTCAAAACGTTTGATTGCACAGATTGCGCAACGTCCGTGGCGCGAATAAGCGTCGCGAAATCCGACGTTAGAATAATATCCGCTGGGCTATATTTACCTTCCGCTTGAACACGTTCGACAAGGCCCTTTTTGGCGAAGATAATTTGGGTTTTTATTCCCGTGGTTTGCGTAAATGTCTCAAGGATCGGCTCGATCAAGAACGGCTGACGATAGGAATATATATTAACGACTTGCTCGGGCTTGCTAACTTCCACCGGTGTTTCGGCCTTGGCGGTGGTAATCATTATGCCGGCTGCCGCCACTGAAACGATCGCGGTAACCATGGATAGGCGGGTAGCTAAGCTCGATATTGATCTCGATACGGAGCTCGGAACACGATGGCTTCGTTCCGCTTGCTTGGATATATTGTTAGGGTTTGAAATTAAATTTATTTTTTCTAACATCGATTGCCCATCTTATTGTTCATATTGCTAATGATAATCATTATCAATAACTATATAGTAAAGCGACGATCAGACGTCAAGACGCATTTGCCCTTTGGGGGAGGCAAAATAGTGGCTGCATAATTAATCGGGCTTAAGGCGTTATCCTAATTGTTGCCATCGGCGTCGTTGATGACATCTCCAAACCCGAGAAACCGTCCATAACTGACCGGGAAAATTCTGCGGATGAAGTCGACCATATAAGCATCTCTGCCGATGAGAACCCGCGCTTTGCCTTTGCTCACGCCTTTCAAGATTGTGTTCGCCGCTTGCTCTGGCGTACTGCGAACCATTTTTTTGAAATCCTGCGCGATCTGTTCGCGCCGCTCTTCATCATCTGGCCCTTGTACTAAGCGTGCATTGCGAGCGATGGAGGTGTCAATTCCGCCAGGGTGGATACATGTCACTTTAATGCCGCTGGATTGCAACTCCTGACGGATAGCTTCCGTGAAACCGAACACAGCGAACTTAGCCGAATTATATGCGGCCTGATTGGGGACACCGACCCAACCAAATATGGAGGAGACATTGGCGATATGGCCACTATCCCGACTGCGCATTTGTGGCAAAAAGGCTTGGGTTCCGTGAACCACACCCCAAAAATCTACGTCCATAACAAACTGAAAATCTTCAATCGTTAAGTCGTCAATCGGGGCAATATTCGCGATCCCAGCATTGTTTAGGATGAGATCTGCAGCACCATATTTGCGCTCCACATGCTCAGCCAATGTGAAGGCTTGCTCGCGGCTGGCGGCGTCAACGATATGCGTCTCGGACGTGCCGCCAAGTGTTTCAACCATGCTTTGGGTTTGCGTTAGGTTGGCTGAGTTGATATCCGTTAAAACTAGCTTTGCACCATCTTTTGCTAAACGCTTGGCCGTTGCGCGACCAATCCCATTACCAGCTCCAGTAATGACACATACTTTATCTGTAAAATAACTCATGAACCCCCCAATTAAAAAGCCTGCATATTTTTGTTTATCTAAGGGCGGAACCTTATGAACAGGCCACCCAACAGAAACTTTAATGACGCCAGCGTCATTTGCAAGGGGTTTCAACTAAATTTCAAGCCCAATCCTCGGCTCGACATTGAGCTAAAATTAAACTCAAAATTAAGTTCAAACTAGAGTTCAGGTTTCAGCCTAATTTCCAGAGGCCGCTTTGCGCCGACGACGGTCTTGCGGTTGATATGCAAGGGCCGCATGCGTTGAGCAATAAGGACTACCTTGGTTCGAGCGGGCGCCGCAAAAATGAAAGTCGCGCTTGCCGGGGTCACCAATTGGCCACTTACAAGTGTGCTCCGTTAGATTGAGAACACTCGCCCGTTCTTCCGCACTTAATATTGGCTCGGGAGGCATCGGATCTTTGAAGCTGTCTAAGTCACGTGGCTTCAACATCTCGGCATCATTTTCACTAGCTTGCGAGTAGCTTGTCCTCGCTGGCGTTGAAATCCGGGCCGTGGTTACACGAACTGGTGTTGCGCGACCTGACAATCCAAGTCTGTGAACTTTACCAATAACAGCATTACGGGTAACGCCGCCCATCTGTCTCGCTATCTGACTTGCACTCAGGCCGTCAGTCCACAACTTACGAAGTAATTCGACACGATCTTCCGTCCACGACATGATTTTCTCCATTTGAATGAAGCCACATATGGTGTAGCTATATTTTTTTTCTACGAGATATAGGGGTGTCTTGCCTAGCCTCAAATGAAGCTTATCCACAAAAACCGCCTAAAAATAGCGAAAAATTGAATAAAATTCGAAAAAAATCACTTTTATGCGTGAAATCGGTCTTATTCGCGACAAATCAAGAAATTGCAGACTTGCTCTTGGTGATAATATTGCTAATCTGCGGCAATGGAAAATTCAAATGTGGTCAGTGGCGAAGTCAAAAACGTGTCTCAGAATGTGTCGCAGGACGTTCTTATTTTCGATCAATCGGAGTTTGGGCAGCGCCATTTTAGCTATATAAATTGGCTAGGTGTTTGGACACTTTACTTAAAAGAAGTGAAGCGGTTTTGGAAAGTGGCAATGCAGACATTGGCTGCGCCTATCATCACAACCTTGTTGTTTTTGGCAATCTTTTCTATCGCACTTGGACGCATGCGGCCTGACATTAACGGTGTGCCGTTTGTCGAGTTCCTTGCCCCTGGTTTGATAATGATGGCGATTGTGCAAAATGCCTTTGCCAATAGCTCGTCTTCGCTTTTGGTGGCGAAAGTTCAAGGTAATATTGTCGACCTATTAATGCCGCCATTGTCGCCGGGTGAGTTGACCTTTGGTATTGCGATGGGTGGCATGACGCGCGGCATTTTCGTTGGTGCCGGGACGTTTATGGGGATGTTAATCTTTGTACCCTTCTCGATTCACAATCCATTAGCGATGATTTTTTATGCTTGTGCTTCGGCGTTGCTTTTGGCGCTGCTGGGGCTTTTGGCGGGCATCTGGGCCGAGAAATTTGATCACCTGTCAACGGTGACTAATTTTGTAATCACGCCATTGTCTTTTTTATCGGGAACGTTTTACTCGGTTGATCAATTGCCAGCCTTTGCGCATACGATCACGCAGTTTAATCCCTTCTTCTTTATGATTGATGGGTTTCGCTACAGTGTTACAGGGCACGGCGAAGGCAATCTAATGGTTGGGGCTATAAGCCTTGTTGTGCTGAATATAATTTTTTGGACTTTAAGTTATATGCTGCTGAAGCGTGGCTATAGAATTAAAAGTTAGAGCCGCTATATCGCTTGATTGACTAGAAAAAGGTGTTAGAATAATCAGATAGGTCGCTCGATTGGGCGGCTTTTTTGTTTTTCGGGTTTGCGGTCGAAAGCTTCATAGTTGAAACCCTCTTCCCGAGATAGAAGACTTGAATTTAACGATCTAGACTATCAAGTTAAACGAATGACGTATTGGCAAGTTGTAAGGGACCCGTATCACAATGGATATCCCTGCATGGCGCTGTTGAATGGATGCGAATGAGCACGAACCACATCATGCCAACCTATAGACGCTTAGATCTAACGTTTGATCGAGGCGAAGGCAGTTGGCTTTATACCAATGATGGTGAGCGTTATCTCGATTTTGGATCCGGGATTGCGGTGACGACGCTCGGCCATAGTCACCCCGAACTTGTGCAGGCATTGAAAGATCAAGGCGAAAAACTCTGGCATGTATCCAACCTGTTCACGATACCCGAGCAGCAAGCTCTGGCCGATCGTCTATGCGACCTGAGTTTTGCCGATCAGGTGTTCTTTTGTAACTCGGGCGCGGAAGCTGTCGAGGGTCTGATTAAAACCATTCGGAAATATTTTGCAGCCAAAGGCCATCCTGAAAAGTATAAAATCATTACTTTTGAGGGCGCCTTTCACGGTCGGACACATGGCGCATTGGCGGCGTCTGGTAATGAAGCTTACCTTGATGGGTTCGGACCGGCTTTGCCTGGTTTTACCAAAGTAGAGAGTTTTGATCTGGATGCGGTGAAGGCTGTTATTGATGATGAGACGGCAGCGATTTTTATTGAGCCAATTCAGGGCGAGGGCGGTGTGCGCGCGATTAGCCCAGCATTTTTGCGTGGCTTGCGTGAGTTGGCGGATGAGTATGGATTGCTGCTAGCGTTTGATGAAGTTCAGTGCGGGATTGCTCGGACGGGAAAATTATTTGCCCATGAACTCGCGGGCGTTTCGCCGGACGTTATGTCGATTGCTAAAGGCTTAGGCGGGGGTTTTCCTATCGGTGCCTTTTTGGCAACGCATGAAGCCGCGTCAGGAATGGTGGCCGGTTCACATGGCTCTACTTATGGTGGCAATCCATTGGGGTGCGCGGTGGCGTCCAAGGTTTTAGAGATTGTCTCGGAGCCGGATTTTTTGCAATCCGTTGAGATGAAGGCGCTTTCATTTCGCCAGTCTCTGTCCCGCTTAGTCGATCAATATCCCAACGTCCTGCAAGGTTTGCGCGGGGAAGGGCTGATGGTGGGTCTGCATTGTAAAATAGAAAACACCAAATTGGTGGAAGCGCTGCGAGATGAAAAAGTTATATCCGTTGGTGCTGGAGAAAATACGGTTCGGTTATTGCCTCCGTTAAATATTTCGCCGGACGATCTGGCTGTCGCTTTACAAAAACTGGAAGCGGCTTGCCAGGCTATTGACCCGCACGAAGATAAATAGAAAGAAGCCCGCTTTTTTAGGGCATGGAAAAACGCTATGAGTGTAAAACATTTTTTGGATTTAAGTCTTATTGCTAAAGCGGATGCTCGCGCCATCGTTGACGCAGCGCATGTGCGTAAGGCAAATCGACTGGGTCAAACCAAGGGCACGATCGATGCGGATCGGCCGCTCGATGGTCATGCTTTGACAATGATTTTTGATAAGCCGTCAACACGAACACGCGTGTCATTCGATTTGGCGATGCGCCAATTAGGTGGACAGACGATTGTTCTCAATCAATCGGATACGCAATTGGGACGCGGTGAGACCATTGCCGATACAGCGCAAGTTTTATCGCGTTTCAGTGATGCGATCATGGTGCGCACCGGACCGCATAGTAACATTGAAGACTTCGCAGAACACGCAAGTGTGCCGGTCATTAACGGGCTTACAGCGTTTAGTCACCCGTGCCAAATTCTAGCTGATATACTAACGTTCGAAGAGCATAAAGGCCCGATTAAAGGACAGAAGCTAGCGTGGTTTGGTGATGGAAATAACGTCGCCATTTCATTGGTTCAAGCGGCCGCGTTATTTGAATTTGAATTGCACCTGGCTATCCCTGAAGCGTTCATGCTGCCAGAAGAGGTGGCGACTTGGGCGCGTCAGAACGGGGCTAAGATCGAGATAACGCAAGATGCAAAACAGGCCGCAAAAGATGCGCAAGCTTTGATTACGGATTGTTGGGTGTCGATGAGCGATTCTCCCGAATCCGCAGAGGCCCGTGCCAAGGCCTTCGCGCCCTACATGATTGATGAAGAGCTGATGCGTCACGGTGCAGACCCGATCTTTATGCATTGCTTGCCAGCTTATCGCGACAGTGAGGTGAGTAGCGCGGTCATGGATGGACCTGCGTCCGTTGTGTTCGATGAAGCGGAAAATCGTGTTCACGCTCAAAAAGAAATTCTAATTTATTGCCTCGGTAAATAACTGGAACTAGATAAGCGTTTCCAAGCAACAATGTGCAGATTATATAAAAGTGAGTACCAAGACGATGACTGACGAAGAAAATGATGTGAAGCTCGACGTCGCTGGACAAGCTGTCTTCTTGGATAGGGTTCTGCCATTTCAAATTGAAGGGCTGGACGTTCATGGCCGTATGGTGCGCCTAGATGCCGTGACAACAGAAGTTCTGTGTCGTCACAATTATCCTGAATCCGTTGCTAAGTTGCTGGGGGAAGCTCTGGTTTTAGTCTCGATGCTGGGCAGTTTATTAAAGTTCGACGGTCGGTTTGTTATGCAAACTAAAACAGATGGCCCGGTTTCTATGTTGGTTGCGGATTATTCGTCTGCCGGCGGAATTCGTGGCTACGCACAATTTGATGCGGATAAATTAGGTGAATTGGAAGACGAGAGTTTTGTTTCTGTCATGGGCACAGGCTATGTTGCTTTCACCGTAGATCAAGGGCCTGACATGGACCCCTATCAGGGAATTGTCCCCGTTGAAGGCGAAAGTTTGTCTGATGTGGCGCTGAGCTATTTTGATAGATCCGAACAGATCCCAACCTTTATTCGCCTGTCGACGGCTTCATTGCATAAACAAGGTGGTCAAGTTGATTGGCGTGCTGCTGGCATTATGGTGCAACAAACGGCGCGCGATGGTGGCGAGGCTGTCCGTGGAAGCGTCTCTGATGATGATTGGCGTCGGATTGGTATGATGTTGGAAACAGCTACCGATGCCGAGCTTTTAGATAGTGCTCTATCGGAACAAGACCTTGCTTATAGGCTATTCCATGAGGATGGCGTGCGCAGCTTTGAGCCGCGGCATTTACATTTTGCTTGTAGTTGTTCTAGTGAGCGGGTGGAAACTATGCTGCAATCTCTACCTGAAGCCGACATTGAAGAGATGCGCCAAGATGACGAGACGGTCGTTACTTGCGAATTTTGCAGCACCGTCTACCGCTTCGATTCTGATCTGCAATATATTGATGCGAATACCGACGCTAATAACGAGCCGACACCACAGCCCATTCATTAACAGGCTATCGGGTTCTAGCGGTGACGCATGGGTTGTCTGTTAAGTGACTGGTTTTTTGTGCTAAAAGCGTTATATCAAGTCGTATAAAATTCTTGAGCAAGTATAGGGTGGGCAATCTAAATGCGCTTAAAACAGTATATTTTGGATATAAATTCGAAATACAAAGCCTTTTTGCCATTATCAGTGCTAGCCTTGTTTATTCTTGGTTATGCTCTCCTCATGGCGACAGGCTCAGAAACCAAGCCAATTTCAGCGCCAGAGCGCAGCTGGTCCGTAACCGCTCAAGAAGCCCAATATGGTGATATTCAGCAGTCAATCGATGCCTTTGGGGAGTTGATATCTCGGCGTGAAGTCGACCTCAGGATGTTGGTCGCAGGTGAGGTTATTGAGACGGGAAAAAATTACGATGACGGCGCGCTTGTTAAAAAGGGCGACGTACTTATTAAAATTGACCCGTTTAACTATAAAAATGCTGTTAAAGACACGGCCGCCCAACTGCGCGGCGGAACCGCACTTTTGCGTGAAAGAGAAGCGGCATATGAATTGAGTAAAGTTGAGTATGAGCGAGCTGAGAAACTGTTCGATAAGGGCAATGTTGCCCAAAAATATATCGACGATCGTAAGCTTGACGTGACTATCGCGGAATCTCGTATGATCCAACAGAAATCAGCAGTCGAGCGGTTAGATGTTCTGGTCGCGCGCGCCAAACGAGATTTGCGGAATACAGCGCTGGTCGCACCCTTTGATGGATATATTAGCGGGCTGCAGGCCCGTGAAGGTAGGCTATTGAATATCAATGAGCCGGTCGCCACCATCAGCGATGCGAATTCTTATGAAGTCAGGTTTAATTTATCTGATGCACAATATGGGCGGTTTCTAAAAACCGGTACAGATTTAGTTGGTCGCCCCGTTGATGTGCGTTGGAATATCGGCGGTGAAACGATCACGTTAACTGCGATATTGACGCAAGTCGGCGCCCGAATATCTCAAAATACACGCGGGGTCGACGCGATCGCTCGGATCGATGGAGAAACGCCAGCGGCGCTGCGAGGCGGTGCCTTTGTAAATGTTGTTTTGCGTGGGCACGACATTCCGAATGTCGTAGCCGTTCAGAAAACGGCGCTTTATGGCGACAACCAAATTTACGTGATTGTTGATGATCGTTTGCAGTCGCGTCAGGTCGAGATTATGGGAGAGACGCAAGGAAATGTTCTTATCTCCTCTGGTGTTGAAAATGGCGAGAAAATATTGCTAACGCGTTTCAATGAGGCGTCTCCCGAAGTGGCTGTGAAGGTTTTATCCCTGCAAACGGTTGAAGGCATGGTCTCGCCAGTGAACGAAGTGGTCAGTGAAGTTACTGTTGATAAAGCTGACGGAAAAGTGAGCCAGCCATGAGTGAAGAAAAGACTTCCGGCGGCGTAATAGAGCTTTTCACGCGGCATAGAAACGCCTCGAACTTGTTGCTCGTATCTTTCATCCTGTTTGGGTTATTTGGTCTTAGCCGATTGAACACTCAGTTTTTCCCTACCATTTCTGTTGATGCCATTTCGGTTATGGTTATTTGGCCAGGCGCTAGCGCCGAGGATGTAGACAAGAATATTGTCGAAACCATCCAGACCGAAATCCGGTTTCTGGATAATGTGAAGGAGCTGACATCCAAGGCGCGTTATGGCGTGGCTTCGTTACAAGTTGAGTTTCGACGTGGCACCAATATGCAAAAAGCTAAGTCAGATATTGAGGCGGCGATCAGTCAAGTTACGACGTTACCCAAAGATAGTGAGCGACCGATCGTTTCGCAGGTAACATTTTATGAAGACGTGTCGAGCGTGTTGGTTTCAGGGCCGTTCGACGAGCGAGCAATTAAGTCTTATGCAAAAGATATCCGAGATGGTTTGCTAAATGCAGGCGTCGATCGGGTCAACTTTGATGGACTTCGCGACGAAGAAATTTGGGTGGAGGTTCGTCCCTCGCAATTACGCCGATACGATATGACTTCGGGTCAGATCGCTGAGCGCATAGCTGGCTCTAGCCAAGATGTGCCGGGTGGTGTGTTGCGCGGTGGTATGGAGCGCCAAGTCCGCGCTGTAGGATTGGCGTTGACGGCCGATGAGGTTGGGCAAATTGAACTTCGCTCCCAACGCGATGGTAGCCGCGTACTTGTGCGAGACGTGGCGACTGTAACGGATACTTACGATGCGGGAGCGGCGGAAGGTTGGTCCGGAACAGATCGCGCCGTTCGTTTGCGGATTATGCGAACCACAGCTTCGGATTCCATCGACACATCAGAGATTGTTGATAAGCATATTGCATCTATTCGCTCTACTTTGCCGCCGAACCTAACGGTGCAAATTTTTGAAGTGAATGCTGATAAGATCATCCAGCGAATTAATGTTTTAGTGGTCAATGGCGCGACCGGCATGGTGCTGGTTCTGTTTACCCTATTTATGTTTCTTAACGCGCGCATTGCCCTATGGGTTGCCGTGGGTATCCCGGTCTCGATGATGGCTACTTTCGGCTTTATGTGGGCTTTGGGTATGAGCATAAATATGCTCTCCATGTTCGCCCTAATTATGACGGTTGGGATTATCGTCGATGATGCGATTGTTGTTGGCGAGCATAGCGCGACGCTCTCGACGCGCGGCCATGGGAGTTTGCAGGCGGCTGAGCTTGGTGCCAAGCGTATGCTCATGCCGATCATTGCTTCCGCCTTGACGACCCTCGCAGCATTTTTGCCGATGCTTGTAATTGATAATACATTTGGTGATATTGTGCGGCCCATTCCATTCGTTCTGTTGGCTGTTTTGCTGGCCAGCTTAGCTGAATGTTTTTTAATCTTGCCGGGTCATTTGCGTCATGCTCTGAGCTATCAAGCTCAAGAGGCGAAGGGTTTTAAGAAAAAATTCCTAGATGGTTTTGAAGCTTTCAAAGAAGGGCGCTTTCGCCGCTTTGTTGAACTGTCTTATGATTATCGTTACACCACGCTTGCAGCAGGTGCCGGGATCCTGATTATCTGTATTGGTCTTTTGTCGAGCGGGCGTGTGCCGTTCCGCTTTTTTCCTTCGCCTGAAGGTGAAGTAATCAATGCATATGTTTTCTTCCAACCGGGAACGCCAAGAAGCTTTACCATGGAAGGTGCACGCCGGGTTGAGGACGCGCTCTATCAAGCCGAGAGCAAACTTACAGATGGTCAAGGCGGATTGATTAAAACCGTGTTTACACAAGTTGGCAAAAGCGCCTCAGCATCGGGTGATGAGCGCGCGCATGTGTTCGTTGAATTAGCGGCCAGTGAGAATAGAGATATTCGGACCCGTGAGATTTTGAAGGCGTGGGAGGATGCCATTCCCGATATGGCCGAGACGCGTGGGATCTTTGTGCGCGAAAGACGCTCTGGGCCACCAAGTAAAGATATTGATATTCGCCTCGAAGGTTCCAACCCAATCGTATTAAAGAAAGCGGCGGAAGAACTAATAACGCAACTGAAATTATTTCAGGGCGTAAGTCGTCCAGATGATAATCTATATTTCAGCAAGCAAGAGCTGCTCCTCGAAGTAAATGAAAGAGGTGCTGCGCTGGGATTTAACAATCAGCTTGTCGGTCTAGCCGCGCGCAATAATTTGCAGGGTGCAATCGCCAAGCGATTTGCCCGCGATGATGAAGAGGTAACCATTAGGGTCCTGCAACCGCGTCTGGCAGAAGCACCGCGCCAGCTCGAAGATATAGACTTGAAAGTTCCTGGCAGTCAGCCGGCGCGATATGTGCCGCTTGTCGATATTGTTAATATAATTGAGCGCCCTGGTTTCTCAACGATCAATCGATCTGATGGAAAAGTTGCCGTTACCATCACAGCCAACCTTGAACCTGGTGCAGGTAATCCGAATGACATATTAAGTGCAGTGCAGGCTGATGTTCTACCGGACCTGTTGAACAAATATAATTTAACCTACTCGTTTGGTGGGCGCGCGAAAGATCAGGCGGAAACGATGGGTGGTCTTTTGGCTGGAACTGGAATTGCCATATCGCTTATTTATTTGATCTTGGCTTTTGTATTCTCAAGTTATAGTCGCCCGCTTGTTATCATGTCGGTCATTCCGTTTGGACTTATTGGCACAACCTTTGGTCACTTAATTCAAGGTTTTGACTTAACGTTCTTATCACTGATTGGGCTATTGGGTCTGTCGGGAATTCTTGTTAATAATTCGATCATCCTAATCAGCAGAATTGAAGAGCGCGTTGCCGATGGTGAAGATGAGCGCAATGCGGTTGTTAACGGCATCGTCGATCGGTTCCGTGCTGTTACCCTGACATCTGTGACTACGGTTTTAGGCCTCGCGCCGTTATTGTTTGAGACCAGCATTCAGGCGCAATTTTTATTGCCCATGGTTATTACCATGGCTTGGGGGCTTGCCTTCGCAACTCTGATTGTCTTGATTTTGGTTCCGGCTGTGCTGGGCATGCAGGGTGATATGCGGCGCAATATTAAGAGCTATTTTTCGAAGTCAGCACCAGCAGAATAAGCTGGTAAATTAAGATTACGTATTAAGCGGTTGATGTGCGCCAAAAGCTGGGTGCGAAGAGAACAAAGATACTCATGAACTCAAGTCGCCCCAGCAACATTGAGATGCTCAAAAGCCATTTCACGGGATCGGAAAGACTTGTGTAATTTCCCGTTGGCCCAACAATTTCTCCGAGGCCAGGCCCAACATTTGCCAAGGTCGCAGCGGCAGCACTAAGCGCCGTCAAAGTATCGAGACCTGATAGGCTCAACACCATACTTAAAATGATATACGACGCGAAGAAAACGAGGATGAACGCCGTGACAGATTGCGCTACAGCATCGCTCAATTTGCGACCATTATAGCGCAATATAAAAATCGCATTTGGCACAGCCAATTGTTGCACATAGCGCCAGCAAGTGAGGAGGGCGACCTGGACGCGGAAAATTTTTAATCCGCAAGCCGTCGAGCCAGCGCAACCACCAAGAAACATGAGCACAAAGAATATCGCGATAGAGACACTCCCCCAACTTCCATAGTCTGTGGTGGCGTATCCAGTTCCCGATAAAATGGAGATTGCGTTGAAGGCGGTGTCCGTGAAAGACGTCGTATCACTGTTCACGAATGCCAAAATGGCGACAGCAGCCAAACACAAAATGAGATAGGTACGAACTTGGCTATCCATCAGCAGCGTTTGGTGGCGACCGCGTAGAAATTGAATATAGCTGACAAAGGGAAGGGTCGATAAAATCATAAAGCAGATGGCAATCCAGCTCATGAGCTTGCTGTCAAAATAGCCAAAGCTCGCATCATGCGATGAGAAGCCGCCTGTGGACATGGTCGTCATCGCGTGAATAATAGCATCCAGTGGGCTCATGCCAGCGGCAAAATAAAATGCTCCACATATGAAGCTTAAGCCGAGATATATTCGCATAACCGAACCGGCGACTTGCTGGGCCTTCGGCAAAATCTTCTCTGACGTATCAGAGGTTTCTGTGCGGAATATTTGCATCCCACCAACATTGAGCATCGGCATCACGGCGATCGCCATGACAACGATCCCGATACCGCCAAACCATTGCAGCATAGCTCGCCACAACAATACCCCAGGCGATACCTCATCGAGCCCGGTCATGACCGTTGCTCCCGTGGTCGTTAATCCAGACATTGCCTCAAAGAACGCGTCTGTATAACTCAAGGGTGATTGGCTATGCGCTAGCGGAAGCGCGGCGAATGCGGTGAGAGCGATCCAAGACAGGCTCGTAAGTAAAAAAGCCTGGCGCAAAGACAGCGGTGGCAATTCACCCTGATTTATCAACAATATTGATATCGCCACGAAACCCGTCACGCCCGCACTAATTAGGAATGACTTCCACTCCGCATAGCCAGCCGCTACGTCGACCAAAAGAGGTATAAGCATGCCGGCAGCTAATGCGATTAGCAGATAACCAATGACTAGATATACAGTGCGGTTCGCGTTCATATGCTTTTCAACTAACGTCTTTCAGCTAACTCGTGACATTCGGCAAAGGTAGCAACCTCTGCGCTCCACCACAAATGCTAATGCAGTGTTTGTAGTGCGAACTCACTATCCAACGAAAACAATGGAATGTCGATTTCAAAGCGCTCACCGCTATCGGTCTGCATTAAATAGCTACCTTCCATAAGCCCAGTGGCAGTGGTTAGCGGTGTTCCGGATGTATAAGAAAAAGAGCCGCCCGGCTCTAAATGCGGTTGCTCGCCGATGACCCCATCGCCACGAACTTCTTGTAACCGTCCTAGCCCATCGCGGATTTTCCAATGACGGGAGATGAGTTGAACCGATTCGGCACTCTCATTACGTATGGTTATGTGATAGGCCCAAACATAATACTGCTCGTCGTGCTTTGACTCGGCCGGTAAAAATTGGGTTTCTACCGAGACGCATATGTCCCTTGTTCGCGCGTCATACATGATCGCTGCTACTCCTATTTTGAAACGCTCTTAAAAGCTTGCTCAAAGTCATCAACCAAATCAGCTGGGTCTTCAAGGCCAACTGAAATCCTTAGACTACCTGCCTGTATACCCAATTCAGCTTGAATTTCAGGGGCTAACTTTTGGTGGGTAGTGGTTGCAGGATGCGTAATCAGCGTTTTTGCGTCGCCTAAATTATTAGAAATTTTGGCAATCTTCAACGCATTCAGCAGATCATAGGCCGCCGATTTTCCGCCATTCAGCTCAATAGCAACCAGGCTACCGCCGCGATCCATTTGTTTTTTGGCAAGGTCGTATTGTGGATGATCCGAACGACTTGGATAGTAAACGCGGCTCACCTCCGGTCGGTCGGCCAACATATCGGCCAGTATTTCTGCATTGTTGCAATGCGCGTCGACGCGTAATGGCAATGTTTCCAATGATTTAAGCATAACCCAAGCGTTGAATGGGCTTAAAGATGGACCAGTTTGACGAACAAAATTAGCCAGCTCGTTGTCAATATAATCTTGATCACCAAGAATAATGCCGCCGAGGCAACGCCCTTGACCATCGATATGCTTGGTTGCGCTGTAAATTATAATGTCAGCTCCAAATTCGACTGGACGCTGAAGAACTGGGGTTGCGAAGACATTATCAACAACGACACGCAAGTCATGCGCGCGGCCAATTTTGCAAACACCCTCAAGGTCAATGATTTCGAGAATTGGGTTTGAAGGGGTCTCAAGAAAAAATAATTTTGTATTTTTCTGAACAGCTCGCTCCCAAGCATTCAAATCTCGACCATCAATCAATGTCACGTCAATTCCGTAACGTGGCAACAGAGTTTCAACAATATACCGGCACGAGCCAAACAAAGCACGAGCAGACACAATGTGATCACCAGCCGTAAGTTGCGACATGAGGCACGCAAAAACAGCCGCCATGCCAGTTGCCGTGGCGCGCGCATCGTCTGTGCCTTCAAATTGAATCATTCTATCTTCGAACATTCTGACGGTTGGATTGCCAAAGCGGGAGTAGATAAACCCTTCCTCTTCGCCTTTAAAACGCGCCTCGGCTTGTTCCGCACTATCGTAAACATAGCCGGACGTCAAAAATAGGGATTCGCTGGTTTCCCCAAATTGTGACCGCACCTGACCAGCATGCACCAATTGTGTCCGCGGTCGCCATGATTTTTCTGTGGTCAAGTTTATCTCCTCGATAGATAATGCATAAGCTGGAAAAATTAAAAAAGTCTCTATATTTTCTTGGTTTATGTCACAAAAAGACCCAAAAAACCATAAAACAATCTGAATTAAATTCAAAATTGCCTAAAAAACAGGCCATCGTTTGTGCCTTGGGACTTGCTGTTCTACGCCTCCCGCGTTACAGGAATTAAGAGAGGCATATTATGGATCGTGAAGAAACAATCGCATTATTTCCGGATGACCATGGGCAAGAGCCCATGATGGCACAGGGGCAGACGCATGCAACGGGTGTGTTACCGGCTCATGGGATCCAAAACATGTTGCGCGAGCAGCAAATATGGGCGCCGGGCGGCGTGTTGGATGATCAGATCCAGCCGGCTAGTCTCGACCTTCGTCTGGGCAACACAGCTTATCGTATCCGCGCTTCGTTTTTACCTGGGGCGACAGGGCAGGTGATGGAGAAGGTTAATGAGCTGGCCTACCATAAAATTGATCTGTCGAATGGAGCTGTCCTAGAAACCAATTGTGTTTACTTGGTTCCGCTTATGGAAGCGCTGGCTTTGCCCGAGCAAACGACGGCTTTCGCCAACCCTAAAAGCTCGACCGGTAGGATTGATGTGTTTACGCGCGTGATCACGGATTTTGGAACAGAATTTGATAAAGTACCGCCGGGCTATAAAGGGCACTTATATCTCGAGGTGTCGCCTAGAACGTTTCCTATTTTAGTTCGCGCCGGTTCGCGCTTATCGCAAATGCGGTTTCGCCGCGGATCGCGTTCCCAAACCGATGCCGAGATGCGTCGCTTGCATGCAGATATAGGTTTGGTTAACGGCAAGGCGAATATTGATAATGGGTTGGCTTTGTCGGTTGATCTTGGCGGTGATGAAGTGGGCACGCCGGTTGGTTATCGCGCTAAACGCCACGCTGGCATGATCGATGTAGACCGTTCGTCGGTGCTTGATGTTGCCCAGTATTGGGAACCGATTATGGCCGATCAATCCAAGAGCCTTATCCTGGATCCCGACGAGTTTTATATATTAGCATCATGTGAAGCGGTTACGATTCCGGCAACACATGCGGCTGAGATGGTGCCATTCAATCCGTTGGTTGGCGAATTTCGTGTCCATTATGCGGGTTTCTTTGATCCGGGGTTTGGCGCGCGCGAGGCTGGCGGTAATGGAAGTCGCGCCGTGCTTGAGGTGCGTTCGCGCGAGGTTCCATTTATCTTGGAACATAAGCAGGTGATTGGCAGGCTGGTCTATGAGCGTCTGACAAAAGCACCTGAGAAACTATATGGCGAAGCTCTGCAGTCAAATTATCAAAAACAGGGATTACGCCTGTCAAAACATTTTAAGCAATCTTAACATGCTTCACGTTTTGTTGGGCTGTATCATTATCTCCGTTTGTATCTTCGGCGGTTTTTTACTGCGCCTAATCACCGATTGGCCCGTGCCCGTTCCAGTGTGGGGTATGCTTATTTTATTGCTTATCAGTTTGGTAATGGGGGGCGTGCCTGCGTCGGTTCGCCTTGTTGGTGAATTTCTTATTCGTCATATGGTTTTGTTTTTTGTACCGCCAGTTATCGGTGTGATCACGCTTGGTCCGTTATTGCAAAATATTGGTTGGCCATTATCAGTCGCGATTGTTGTCAGCACCTGGATTGGGTTGTGGTCAACGGCCTTTACTATGTCCCGGCTTTTGAAAACGTCGGATGGACAGAAAGCTTCAGACTGATGGATTGGTTTGAAAAAGCAATTTCTTCGTTTTGGCTGAGTGTTCCAGCGCTACCTGACATTGTTGGCGTGGGTTGGCTAAGTTTAACCATAATAACTTACCTTGGCGTTGTTTGGTTGCGTGAACGTTATGGCGCCCATCCATTGACGACCCCGGTATTATTAGCCAGCCTAACCCTTGGGGTAATCCTCATAGTGTTAGATATCGACTTCGCTGATTATTCTCAGGGCGGGGATATTCTTGCTTGGTTAATTTTGCCAGCGACTGTGGCTATGGCCATACCGCTTTATGATCACTTTAGTTTATTGCGGAAGTATTTTGTAGCGATCTTTAGTGGCATCGTGGTTGGCTCTATTAGTTCGGTTGGCACGGCGCTGGCGATCGGCTGGGTGTTTGGTTTGAGCCCGGATGTGTTGGCGAGCTTGGCTACCAGATCCGTGACGACACCAATTGCAATTCACCTGGCTTATGAAATGGGTGGCATTGGCGCGTTAGCTGCAGCCATTGTTGTTATTACTGGTGTCTTCGGCATCGTTACGGCACCTTATGTTTTTCGGTTTACCCGCATACCAGATGAGCGCGCCCAAGGCCTCGCTTATGGCCTCGCGGCGACGGCAATCGGTACGTCAGATGCTTTGCGTCAAAGTCGTTTGATGGGAAGTTTTGCAGCCGTTTCACTTGGAGTGAACGGCATACTGACAGGCTTTCTCTTGCCGCTTTTATTCCAACTCACTTGAAGCGGAATACGGCATATGTGGCGTTTTATACCATTTGAAATTTCGTCGGATTAAATTGTAACTAGCGAGCATTATCGGCATGATAAACATTAGCCAGTAGAGCGGTATGAGTAGGCTATACAACCTTTGTGGCCAAGTTTTGGAAAGTGTCCAGAGGCCCCATATGATGAAAACTATATTTAGATAAGCGACCAGCGATAACCAACCAATTGGGTTGCTGACAAGAAACTCTTTGACGGTATCTAGATGAAAAATGAGCAAGTAGGCAGACGCAAAGTGGGCGATGCCTGAAATCAAGCGAGCAAGGTAAAGGAAATTGAAAGCAAGGAATTTAGTCAAACCGAGTTCGCGCAATAATATAGATGGCTGACGCATATGAACTAAATAGGTCTGCAAAAAACCGGTCAGCCAACGCGTTCTTTGAAAAAACCAGTCACGAAAATTATTGGGTGCAACTTCAATTGTTGCTTTGGTTAGCAGGTCGACCGTATATCCCGAGCGTGCTAGTCGCATGCCAATATCTGCATCTTCCGTAAGGTTATATGCATCCCAATGGCCAATGATGTCTAATACGTCTCGCCGAAAGAAATTAGATGATCCCGATAAGGGCGCCGGCAAGTTCCATTTGACTAAAGCCGGTAATAGAAAATTAAATAGCATCTTATATTCGAGTGCGAAAAAATTCTTGAGGGGATCGCAGCTTGTTTCGTTTATTTCGAGAGGCGCCTGAAGACACGCTAATTTCGGCCCGCCAGTCGCAAACTTTTCAACAACTTCGAGAAATTGATCGGGGTGCGGTAAATCTTCGGCGTCATATATTCCAATAATTGTTCCTGTCGCATGAAAGAGACCATAATTGCAGGCGCGGGGTTTGGTGCGCGGGCTACCACGCGGCACGGTTAGAACACGCGTCGGCTGATGAAAAATTTGTTGCTGACTGGCTGCCAAAGTTTCTGTGTCGTCCTGCTCGAGCAAGATTAAAACATCCAGCTTATGAGCTGGGTAGTTGAGGTTGCGCAGCATTTGATTAATCTGTTTGATCATGCGGGCTTCTCGGTACAAAGGTAGCAATAGCGTGATTATCGGCATGGCATCGTGTTGTAAATCATCTGACGAGGTCGCCGACGATAAGAGCTCAGGGTTATTTACGGTTAGAGCTTTAGCTTGTCGTTTTGACGATATTATTTTGTGCATGAATGAATATATGCCAGGGAGGTGCAATAGAACTTGTGATGCACATACTATGGATATTGCATTTGCTAAAATCAGAATATTTATTGGAAAGAATATACTGCTGACGATAAACATCGCGGTTGCAAATAGCATGGTCAAAGCTAGTGGATTGATGCTCTGCCAATTACCTGCGCTTAACTTCGGCGTATTAATGGCCAAGTATAAAAGTTGATACGGCTGGACGCTCACGCTCACGGGTTGCGTCGGCAACTCGATAGGGCTTTCAGCAAACCCTAGTGGTGCATTGGAATTTTCCATCTGCTCGCTTTATTATTATTTTTAATTGTTCTTATTATTATGACGAGTGCCAAGGACGCTGTGGCGGAAGACTAGTTAGACGTTAGGCCGATAACCATGTGAGTATAGGTGAAGGATGTCCACGCATTAAGGGGTAACAATGGCGATATATCACTCGCGCTAAGCGTGTATCAATAGGGGGTTTATGAACGACGGAATGGCGCCGACAAGTGATGTAGAAAGCCTGCTTCGCGCCGAGTTTGCTGATCAGCAAGCCCAATCGGTAAGGTCTCCATGGGCATTTCCGGATGATTTTTATAGGTTCGAAATAGGCGGTCCCATAGCGACAGACAAAAGCCAAAATTACGCTGTGTTTCGTCGTCATCAACACTATGGTGGAGGCGGTGCATGTCTGGCGTTACGATGGCACGTTGGAGATATTTATCGGCACCACCGATATTCCAGTTTGCGTGATTGAATAAGGCGAAGCTGCTCAGCAGAATTTCAAAAATAAGTATGCTGGCCGGATGCAGGCCGAGGGCGAAAATTAGAGCTATTTTATAGGCAAGGCTGAACAGCATTTCTCCTGGATGAAAGCGCAGAGCAGAGCTTGCATCGAGGTCTTGATCGCTATGATGGAACTTATGAAAGGCCCATAATAAAGGAAGTTTATGAAACAGACGGTGTTGCCAGTAGATGGCGAAATCCAGCAAGATAAGCGCTAGGCATAGCTCAACAAACCAGTTCAATTGAAGCCAGATCAAAAGGCCAAACTGTCCGTAAAACTTAGCGGCGACCGAGGCTAGGCCAATCGGTAATATCAACCTCATAAAAATAATGTTGATTCCAGAAAAACCAAAATTAATCAGCCAGCGATTGCCTTTGGCTAGTTGCGGCTTTCGTCTTGGAAAAATAGTCTCTAGCGCTATCAAGCTGAGGCAAAGAAATGCAAATATCGTGGTTCGCACGATACCTTGATTGGCAAGCAGCGTATCCATCACGTGCTATCCACGGCACGAAACTGAAGCCGAAAGCTAGACGGTTTGGTAATTTGTGAGTGACCTAAGAATATCATAAATCTTGGTCACTTAATGGATCAAGGCGAATGCGGGTTGCTTGCTCGATGGCTGCGCGCGTTAATTTATCGATCAAGAAATTATCACCTAGAAGCTCTAGGAATCGCAATTCCTCTGGGTTGATAGCTCCATTGCGACAAATAAATTCTACGACCAGTGCATAGCAAGTCGCCCGCGCTGGTTCTGAAAGTGCTGAGCTCGCTAAAATAAATACGCTATCCAAACCCTCAGGGCCGCTGATAAGGGCTAGGCCAATTTCCATCATCTGGGCGTAATCTTCAGTCGATTTTTTAGCCAAGGCCGGAGTTGTGTTGGCGAGCGCCTCAATCAAATTAATCTCAGCATTGCGCGGCGGCCCGTCGACGGCTGCTGCCGTCAACAAACACAGGATTATTGCGTCTTGCGGAGAGTTAACAAGGGCGGGTGAGCGTGTGTCTTTCATTAAGGTAATATGGACGTGATTGATTTTTGCGGCAAGTCCCCCAATATGTTTGACAGGTTAAAAAAACAGATATGGAAATGCAATTGACTTGTTGGCCGTGACTGTTAGTTTCCGGTCAAATAAGAGGAATTCAGTATGAATATTCGCGATCTCGCCGTTGACAGTAAAGCTTGGCCTTTTGAAGAGGCACGAAAACTAGTCGCCCGAATAGCTAAGACTGGGCAAAAGCAAGTGCTCTTTGAAACCGGTTATGGGCCAAGCGGTCTGCCGCATATTGGCACCTTTGGTGAGGTGGCCCGCACAAGCATGGTGCGCCATGCGTTTAGTGTTCTTGCGCCCGAGATCGAGACCCATTTGATTTGCTTCTCCGATGATTTGGATGGCCTGCGCAAAGTCCCTGATAATTTACCAAATGGCGAGATGCTCGCTGAGCATTTGGAGCGTCCGTTGACGCAAGTGCCAGATCCTTTCGGTACCCATGAAAGCTTCGGCGCCCATAATAATGCGCGCCTGCGGTCGTTCCTCGATCGCTTCGGCTTTGAGTATGAATTTGCTAGCGCCACCGAGTATTATCAATCGGGGCGGATGGATGAAACGCTACTCAAAATTTTGGCTAATTATGAGAAGGTGATGAATATTATTTTGCCAACTCTGGGCGATGAACGCCGCGCGACCTATAGCCCGTTTTTGCCTATTTGTCCGGATAGCGGCAAAGTGCTTATGGTGCCGATCGTTGATCTGGATCTCGAGGGTGGGAAAATTTCCTATCAACATCCTGTGCGCAATGAGATGCTGACAACACCCGTCACCGGCGGCGCGTGCAAGCTGCAATGGAAGGCTGACTGGGCGATGCGCTGGACAGCGCTTGGTGTCGACTATGAAATGGCCGGAAAAGATTTGATGGAGAGCGTCAAGCTATCCTCGCGCATCTGTCAGGCAATTGGCGGGAAGCCACCTGAGGGGCTCAGCTACGAATTGTTTTTGGACGAAAAAGGCGAGAAGATTTCGAAGTCAAAAGGCAATGGAATAACGATTGATCAGTGGCTTGAATATGCGACGCCAGAGAGCCTCTCCTTGTACATGTTCCAGAGCCCGAGAAAAGCCAAGCGGCTTTATTTTGATGTTATCCCGAAAGCCGTTGATGAGTATTTAACCTTTCTTGGTAAGGTTTCTGGGCAAACTGAGGCCGAGCAGATCGCCAACCCAACATGGCATATTCATAGCGGCGACGTTCCGGCGAAAAGCTCTCCGGTTAGCTTTGCTCTGTTGCTTAATTTGGTCAGCGCGAGCAATGCCGATAATAAAGACAGCTTATGGGGATATATTCAAAATTATGCACCAGGTGTTTCAGCCGAAACGGATCCTTTACTCGATAGCCTGGCTGATTATGCCGTGTCCTATTATCATAATTTTGTGAAGCCAAATAAAAAGTTCCGCGCCGCCAGCGAAACGGAAATTGCGACGATGAAAGACCTTATCCTGCGCTTTCGAAGCCTGGACGCTGACGCGGATCCCGAGACCATTCAAACGGAAGTTTATGCCGCTGGTAAAGAGGCGTTTGGTGATAATTTGCGGGCTTGGTTTCAGGCTTTATATGAGGTGCTTTTGGGGCAAAGTCAGGGGCCACGGTTCGGGTCTTTCACGGCTCTATATGGTATCGAGGCAACGATTGAGCTGATCGAAGCGGGTATTCGTGGCGATCTAGTTGCAGCCTAAAATGTTACTTTCTGTTGGGTCTACTAGGTTTAATCTTGATATCTGAGATGACACGAGGCGTCGCCAGGGTCCTAGGAGTGTGAAGATGCATATTTATAAAATCCTTACGGAACCGCAATGGCAGGACATGCAATCGACGGGCGTTTACCAGCCAAGCCCAGATGATCAGCGTGACGGATTTGTTCATCTCTCATCTGCGGCTCAGCTGTCGGGAACGATTGATAAATATTACAGCGATATTTGGCCAATATTTGTACTTCAGATTGACGCTATAGCGGTTTCAGACGGCTTAAAGTGGGAAGTTTCTCGGGCTGGAGATAAATTTCCGCATTATTATGGCGAGATGACCGTATCGATGATTGAAAAGCAAATTCAATTAGATATGATTGAAGCTCGAGACGCATTTTTGGCTGGTTTGAATAACGATCGTTAATCAAACACGTGCATGTCTTCCATGTGCCCACCAACTAGCTGGTACGTGCGTTTTACCTATTGCGCATTTAGGTTTCAAAACTGAGATTTAAAAATGTGGCATATCATAATCAATTGGGGTGAAGAGGAGACGGCAGACATTGACTATCTATAAAAAAATTCGCTCTACGTTGTTTCGGATTGAGCCTGAAAAGGCGCATGACCTCACCCTGAAGGGATTACGTTTGGGTGCTGGGATCTTGCCGAACCCGCGCCCGGATGATTATCTGCTGGCCTCTAATGTCTTGGGTATTCAGTTCAGCAATCCGTTCGGATTAGCTGCTGGTTTTGACAAAAATGCGGAAGTCACTGCAGCTATGTATAAGTTGGGTTTTGGGTTTAGCGAAGTTGGCACGCTGACGCCAGAGCCTCAGTTGGGGAATCCGACACCACGGATTTTCAGGCTGCCTGAGCATGAGGCTGTGATTAATAGGTTGGGTTTCAACAATCGTGGCCAGAGAGCGGCCTATGAACGTTTATTAGAACGGCGCGGTAAAGGCATTATCGGTGTGAATATTGGCGCGAATAAAACGGCCACCGATAGAATGGCTGATTACGTAACTGGGGTCGCGCGGTTTAAATTGTTGGCCGATTATTTGACCATTAATATATCGTCGCCGAATACACCTGGCTTGAGGGATTTGCAGGCGGCGGATGCCTTGGATGAATTGATTGGTCGGGTTGCTGAACAAAAAGCGCCAGTTCCAATATTGCTTAAAATCGCTCCGGATCTTACCGATGAAGAAATTAGCGATATTGTGCGAATTGCTCGGCATCACAAAATTCAAGGGCTGATAATCTCCAACACAACGCTAGATCGTAGCGCCGTGTCTGAGCATCCATCGGCATATGAGGCTGGGGGGCTTTCCGGTCGACCACTTATGGATGCGTCGACCAAATTATTATCTGATATTTATAAATTGGCTGGAGATGAGCTCGTGCTTGTCGGGGTTGGAGGTGTCAGCTCGGGTGCCGATGCTTATGCAAAGATCCGCGCGGGCGCGAGTTTGGTTCAACTCTATACGGCTTTGGTTTTTCAAGGGCCATTCGCTGTTCGGCAAATGAAAAGAGATTTAGTTGATCTGTTACGACGAGATGGCTTCAATAGTTTGCAAAGCGCCGTCGGTGCCGATAATTTGCGAGTTGATTGAGGGGCACGTGTCATGATTAAAATTTACCACAATCCGAGATGTTCTAAGTGGCGCCAAACGCTCGCGCTCTTGGAGGCGTCCGGATCGGATTATGAAATCATTCTCTATTTAGAAACACCGCCTAGTCAAAGCGAAGTTGAAACGCTGGTTAAACAAATCGGCTTACCAGTGCGCGACATCATGCGCAAAGGGGAGAGTATCTATAAGGAGCTGAAGCTTGGTGATGTTGCCGATGATCCCAGTTTGATAAAGGCTATAGTTAATCATCCGATCTTGCTGGAACGCCCGATCGTGCAAAAAGGCAAAGCGGCAGTTATCTGTAGGCCTCCTGAAAAAATAAGTGCTTTGCTAACATGAGCATAAAGTCAGATATAGAAGATGATGAGAAGTTACCGGTGGAGGGGCGTCGCGGCAAGAAACGTGAGAACAATCGAGACGCTATTTTGCAAGCCGCAACGCGGGTTTTCGGAGAGGTCGGTTTTGGTGCAACAACGGTGCGCGATATTATTCGGCGCACGGGTCTGGCTACCGGAACTTTTTATAATTACTTCGATAGTAAAGAAGCTGTTTTTGAACTCCTCGTTCAGCAGGTCGGGGAGACCTTGAGGGCGCATTTACACGAAGCGCGCGCGAACGCGCCAAACTTCCAATCGTTTATTGAGCAAAGTTTTCGTGCTTATTTCACGTATTATGCAGAGCACCGCGATGTATATATGATGATGCAAGCCAACCAAACTCATTCCGTGCTAGACCCTGACAGTGATCAGGCGCAAGCTGGTATGCATGAATTGCGGACGGACATTGAGCAAGCTATGCGTGATGGCGTTATTCCGCAGTTAGATATAGACTTCTTAACAGCAGCGATTGCAGGCGTTGCATTTTCCTTGGTAGAGCAAATGATGTTGCGTTCGCCAGCAGACCCAGAGCCTGTCACGCAATTCGCGACCTCGTTATTTTTAGACGGCGCAAAATTTAATAAAGAGACTTAAGGTTCAGCTTTAGGCTTAAGTTAGGGCTAGAATATAATTCTAATAATACAGATAATGAAACGGGAGATTGGGCTAATGAATATCGAACAAATAATACTGCGGGTGTTTAAACATTTACCTAGCCCTGTGCTGCGCATGATGGCCGGGCCGCCATTGGAAATTGATGGAAATAGTCTCGATGCGAATATTCAGATTGTATCTAAAAAGGCCCCGATCAATGCACCCGCCAGCCTCGAAGCGTTGCGTGAAACGTCCCGAGCTTCGTTTAAGGTTTTGAATGCGCCGCGACGTGATGGCGTGCATGTGGTCGATCGTAAGATCGAGGGGCCGGCTGGGAAAATGGCAATCCGTGAGTACACGCCGGCTGGTGTAACGGGTGTACTGCCAGCGATTTTGTTTTTTCATCAGGGTGGACTGGTGATCATGGACTTGGACACATGTGATACGTTCTGCACTATTCTTGCGGATATTTGTAAGGCGAAAGTCATTTCACTTGATTATCGCCTATGTCCTGAAAACGATTTTCCAGCCCCTATTGATGATGGCTTGGCGCTTTGGAAATATGTGCAGGATAATGCCGAAGCGTTGGCAATAGATCCGGCGCGTGTAGCTTTGGCAGGCGACAGTGCGGGCGGACTGATCACTGTAAATATGTGCCTGAAGTTGCGCGCCTCTCGCCAAAAACATAAACCGGTTGCGCAGTTGTTGGCGTATCCGTGGGTCTCAACTGACTTAACGCCGGTCGGCTCTTTGGTAAGTTGTGCTGAATGTTTTCCGCTCTCTAGCGGTACGATGGAATTGTTTAATTCGGCAGTGTTTCCGAATGGTCGTGATATTGATTCTGCGCAAGCCAATCCTCTCAAGGCTAAGAGTTTGAAAAATATGCCACCAGCCGTTATTGGCACAGCCGGTTTCGATCCAATTCGGGATCAGGGCAATGCCTATGCAGAGCGTTTGAAAGCCGAAGGCAATATTGTCGACCATCATTGCTTTGCTAGCTTGTCACATAGTTATCTAGCTCTGGGCGGCGTTACTAAAGCTGCTGAGGAGGCGAGTGAACAATTGGCTCGCGATCTTAAAAAATACCTTTAGCCCAAGCGAGACATAAAAGGAAACCAGTCAAGCAGATAGCTGGCCAGACTTTGCAGGCTACCCATAAGTATTAGGATGCCGGTGACGATTAGGAGTGTGCCAGCCACCCATTCGATCCAACGCATATATTTTTTGATGTTGCGGCTTGTCGCCATAAATCGCCCAACCGCTAAAGCGGATAATAAGAAGGGGATGGCCAGGCCTGCGGCATAGATCGCTAATAGACCAACGCCTTTTAATATGTGCTCTTGGCCAGCGGCAAGTGTGAGAATGGTAGCCAAAATAGGGCCGATGCAGGGTGTCCAGCCAAACGCAAACGCGACACCAATAAAATAGGCGACAACTTGTTGGCGCATGTTAGAGCGCTTCTTTGCGTCGTCACTCGTGCCAATATCTGGACCTTGGACACGCATTTCCCGCATTAAAAAAGGAATGCGTATCACGCCTGTCATATGAATGCCGAGCAAGATTATGGCGCCGCCAGCAATTTGTGACAGCGTATCTTTATAGGCGAGAAGTAACCCGCTGATAGCTGAGGCCGATGCCCCAAGCAAGATAAACACAGTGCTAAAGCCCAGCACAAAGGCTAGCGTTCCAAAGAAAATGCGACGACGTATGGCCTGGCTTTGGTGTTCCTCAGATAATTCATCAAAGCCCAATCCAGCCGCGAAGCTAAGATAGCCTGGAACTAGCGGTAGCACGCAAGGTGATACAAAACTAAGGATTCCGCCCGCCAGAGCGGCCATCATAGAAAGATAATATTCGTTCATTATGTTCGCCTAAATATAACCGCTACACCCCAGCCCATTAGAATGGCCAGGACCACCCCTGAAACTCCATAAAGTAAAGGCATCTTATGAGCGCTTGTATACATGAAGTTCTCTAGACCAGCAAAGTCGACTACCAAAGCACCAGATTGTCGGGCAGACAGACGACCATTTTCAAACAAGAAAAAGTCGATGTTATAATCGCCCAAAGGAACGCCGGAAGGCAAGGTTATTTCGCTTCTGAACAATCGGTGGCCAATGATGTTAACGCCCGATTGTTCAATTGAGTACAAACCTTCTTCGCTTTTAAGCCGCGCATAGGCGGTCATAAACCGAATACGTTCATCGTCATTAATGTTTCCGTCGATTAAATTTAACGGAATATTTTCTTGCCCGATTTCAAGTCTCTGCCGAACATTCAAGGGCAGTATTTCTTCAATAGGCCGGTTGCTCGCGACCGCATAAAAACTTGGCACTGGACCGAGTGTGGCCGCGCTGCGATTAATCCAAATCCCGAATATTTTTTCTTTGCGCCGAACCACTGCTTGTGTTGATGGTCCGCGCAAAACAATGATGACATCATGGTTGGCAGCTTCAGGCCCAGGGTCTATGGCGCCAAATAAAAGTATTTTTTCGCCCGTGAAGTTGGTCTCGATTGATATTTCGTTTTTCGATAAATCTGTGACCAGCGCAGCGCCATGAGCGGCCATGATTGGCGGCCAGAAAAATGAGAGGCATAAAGCTGAAGTTATAGCGACAAGCATCCGACTTGATGCTGTATGGCTTGAGAGATAACCGCGCATTAAAAGAGCCTCATTTCGGTAAACGAGAATAACTCTTCGGGTTGATAAATTAGATCAAATAATAATTTTAGGCCAACCCCCAACACAATCAACGCAAGTAAGGCGCGTAGCTGCTCACCACGAAGCTTTTGGCCAACACGGACACCAATTTGTGCACCGATAACCCCGCCGATCATTAGCAAAATGGCGAGCACGATATCGACGGTTTGGTTTTCAACCGCATGTAAAATGGTTACGGAAGACGTAACAAAAATAATCTGAAATAAAGACGTTCCGATCACGACATTTGTCGGCATACGCAAAATGTAAATCATAGCTGGTACCATAATGAAACCGCCGCCGACCCCCATGATGGCCGACAACACGCCGACCAAAAAACCAATTAATAAAGGCGGGTAAATGCTGATATATAATTTGGACTGACGAAAGCGAATGCGCGGCGATAGTTTTAAAAACCACCCATGGCTTCCGGGGCGCCGAGCTTTAATAGTTATTCCTTTGCGCGCGGCTCGCATAACCATCAGGCTCTCGCGCAGCATGAGTAGTCCGATGACGCTGAGGAAAATCACATAGCTGATAGAAATCAGCAGCTCAACCTGCCCCAAGCTGCGAAGATATTTGAATAGCTGTACGCCAGCAAATGAACCAGCGACACCGCCTACCATGAGAACACTGCCCATCCTGAAATCGATCGCGCGCCGTTGCCAATAAGCAAAGCCGCCGGAAACAGATGAAGCAACAATTTGGTTTGCTTCCGTCGCAACGGCTACCGCTGGTGGCACGCCGTTGAATATAAGTAGAGGGGTCATCAAGAAGCCGCCACCAACGCCAAACATTCCAGATAAAAATCCGACCAACCCACCCATGGCGAGCAGGGACATAATGTTGGCACTGATTTCGGCGATCGGAAGATATATTTGCATTGGCTTCTGTCTCGATTTGCTTCCTTGTTTTTGTTCTGCGCTTTATGCAACGCTCTATCTTGAACTCTAATCTTTATAAAAGTTTTAATCTTTATAAATGACAGGCAAGAGCTGAAGAGGGCACGTTAACGAATCATTTGGCGCAATCCTTTAACAATCGTTTGCGTAGCATAGTTATGAGGTTTTGCCTAGCAACCACATCTTTGGATGCCTTCTGCACGCCTCTGATTGCTTGACCTTTTTTCTATTCGCTGTCATTCAGGTTGCTCTTGAGAGAATGAGTTCTAGATTAGGTTAAACAAGACGCGTTAAGTTTCAACAAACACATTTGTCGATTATAGATTTAGATTGAAGATGCGGCGTTGTCGTTTTAGCCGAGTTGGCGTGTGGAAAAGTATAAAGAAAGTACAATGAGCCGTTATGCGAAGATTGAAATTGAAGTCTCAAAGTCAGGCAGATGAATTCACCTCAATTTGTTATTGGCCAGGTCCAGAAGGTGCGCCGGTTATCCATTGGGCACATGCCAATGGCTTTAATGGCTTAACCTACAAGTCATTATTGTCGCCACTTTCAGAGTATTTTCATGTTTACGCGAGCGATGCGCGCGGGCATGGGAAATCAAATTTATCGGCGGACCCTGAAAAGCACATCGGTTGGGACATCTATCGCGATGATCTTTTGAATACGGTTGAGTTTCTTGAAGCCCGTCATCATGCGCCAATATTTCTAGCTGGGCACTCTATGGGTGGCTGTGCAAGTGCGATGGCAGCAGCATACTTGCCGCAACATTTGATGGGAGTGGTTTTGGTGGACCCTGTCATTATTCCACCGCATGTTAAATTATTATCTAGTTTGCAAGCTTTGCTGGGTCGCAAAAGTCATGGCTCGGATTTGCGGATTATGGCTAGCCGTCGCCGAGCGGATTGGCCAAGTGTTGCGGCTATGGAAAAGGCCTATTCCGGGCGAGGCGCTTTCGCAACTTGGAAGCCTGAGTTTTTAAAGGATTACTTGGTTGGCGGCACTTTGAAAGCGGAAGCCGGTGTGAAACTTGCTTGTGCACCGCTTTGGGAGGCGGCTAATTTTGCTTCACAACAACATGACAGTTTAACGCCAATCCGGCGCATTGAAGTGCCGATGACGTTATTAGTGGCTGAGAAAGGCTCAACCACCCGTGGGCTAGCCGCATTTCGTAAAAACCCGAATACACGAAAAATTGACGTCGTTGACGGTTCAACGCATTTTCTGCCAATGGAGTTTCCTGAGCGTGTGCGTGAAGAAATTATAGAGCTGGCCAAGCAATCCGGCGCCCTGACCCGAAACGCTTAAGTCGATGGGCTGATTTTTATTCGCCCGTCACAGTAAAAATATAATCGGCATAACCCTCCTCGGTCATTTGCTCGACAGGAACAAACCTCAGAGCCGCCGCATTTATACAATAGCGTAAGCCGGTCGGAGCTGGCCCGTCATCGAATACATGGCCTAGATGATTATCCCCATACTTTGAGCTTAATTCGGTGCGCGGGATGATTAATTTCCAATCAGAACTCTCAACGATATTATCAGGATCAATCGGGCGCGTGAAAGAAGGCCAACCCGTGCCGCTATCGAATTTATCTTTAGATGCGAAAAGTGGCTCGCCAGATAAAATATCAACATAGATGCCGACAGCTTTGCTTTCCCATAAAGAATTGCTATAGGGCGGCTCCGTCCCGTCGTCTTGAGTTATATCATATTGGATGTGGCTCAAGGATTTGCGTAAGGATTTGTCGTCTGGCTTCTCGTAATCTTGCCAAAACTTATTTTGCTCGCTTATTTGGCTATCAGATATTTGACTATCAGAAGCTGAGCTAGGGGGTGCGGCATTTAGCTCGTTATCCGATGTTGCTGACGTTGCCGACAACACGGTCGCGATTGTGGCCAGTACCGTAAAGCTTGCTGCCAACAGAAAGAAACGTCCAGTTGGTGTTCTATAAAGCGATCTGGCATGGCTCTGTTCGGAGCTATGGTCGGATTGGTTGGTCTGTTTTGTGTTGATTGTCATGGTTTCTTTCATCGTCTCTTTCATGGCGCGAGCCGCGGATTTGCTCATGATTTTTGTCATGAAAAGTTGTCTTACAGCGTGCTCATTGTGTTTACTCTTAAGGGCTCTAAAAGTGGGCTCTAAAAGCTGATACTCAGTTACTCTATTGCCTAAATGAGGGAGAAATAAGGCCGTCTCAAGGCTACATTAAACTTCATACTCCATTTAGACCATTTCTCCCTCCGGCGTAGCCGCTTTTTATTTTTCTTCTTCTCATTGTTCTTATTATTATCGCGGCCACGAGCAAAAATACTTGTTGATCGTTAAAAAATCGTTAGTTTAGGGACAATTTTATATTGTTCGATTTTTTTAATGGGAGGTTTAGGATTATGACTAGAGAAGCTTTAATTGTATCGTCAGCTCGTACTGGGTTGGCTAAATCGGGTCGCGGCGGCTTTAACATCACGCATGGTGCGGCAATGGGTGGGCACGCGATTAAGCACTCGGTTGAGCGCGCGAAAATTGACCCAAGCGAAGTTGAAGATGTAATCATGGGTTGCGGCACACCAGAAGGCGCGACAGGACAAAATGTCGGCCGTTTGGCTGCAATTTGGGGCGGTTGCCCAGTAACGACTTCGGGCGTTACGGTTAATCGTTTTTGCTCTTCGGGATTGCAAACTATTGCTATGGCTGCGGGACGTGTTTTGAATGAAAATGTACCGGTGGCTATCGGTGCGGGCGTCGAGTCTATTTCTATGGTCAGCATGCAGGGTATTAACCTGAAGGGCTTTACCGAAGAAAGATTGATGGAAACGCATCCAGCGCTTTGGATGCCGATGATCGAAACAGCTGACATCGTGGCTCAGCGCTATAATGTATCTCGCGAAGACCAAGACGAATATGCATTGCGCAGTCAGCAGCGCATGGCAGCGGCTCAGCAAGCTAATTTGTTCGCCGACGAGATTGTTCCAATGGCAACAAAAATGAAGGTCGTTAACAAAGAAACGGGTGAAGAATCACTGGTTGATTACGTCGTTGATAAGGATGAATGTAATCGTCCAACAACCACGCTTGAAGGCCTGAACTCTCTTGGCCCAGTTCGCGGTGACGGCAATTTCGTAACCGCTGGTAACGCATCTCAGTTGTCTGACGGTGCTGCAGCTGTTGTCGTTATGGAAGGCAAAGAGGCCGAGCGTCGCGGTTTAGAGCCGCTTGGCGCATTTAGAGGTTTTGCTGTAGCTGGCTGTGAGCCTGATGAAATGGGCATCGGCCCGGTTTTCGCAGTGCCACGTTTGCTTGAGCGTCATGGTTTGTCTGTTGATGACATCGACCTTTGGGAACTGAATGAAGCTTTCGCAAGCCAAGCTCTTTATTGTCGCGATCGTCTTGGTATCGACCCTGAGAAATACAACGTGAATGGTGGATCGATCGCGATCGGTCACCCATTTGGCATGACAGGAGCACGTCTTGTCGGTCATGCTCTCATGGAGGGCAAGCGCCGTAATGCGAAAAATGTTGTTGTCACTATGTGTATTGGTGGCGGTATGGGTGCAGCAGGACTTTTCGAAGTTCTTTAAGCCCGCCATCGTTAACGCCACTGGCTATACTTAACGCCGCTGGCTATACTTAACGCCACCTGCCACAAGCTAAATCAACCCGCATTCTCGAAAGAGGGTGCGGGTTTTTGCTTAGCGATGAGGCGAAGTTCGTTTAAGATTAAATTTATACCGAAATATGAAAATCAGAATGAGGAATGGATATGGCAAAAATGGGACTCGTAAAGAAAATAGCAGGCTTTGCTGGGCTTCTATTCATAGCATCGTTCAGCTTTGCCTATCAGACGGTTGGTTGGGGTGGCTTTGATACAGTTCTAGCGGAGCCTTGGGGCTTGGTAACCATTGCTGACTTTATGCTGGGCGGCGTTTGCTTTGCTTTGATCATTTTCACATTTGAGAGCGATTGGCGGGTGGCCCTGATTTGGTCTCTGCCGATTTTTGTCTTGAGTAACTTGGTTACTGTTGCTTGGATAATATTCCGGTTTCATCCTTTATTGGCTTCATTTGCCAAGCGTCAGGTGAATGGTGAAGCCGATTGAGGTTTAACTTCCCGAGCCCATTTATTTTATCATTTTGCTATGAATAGCACTCTGCCTGTTAATAAACCTGTTAGCATTTTTCGATCTGCACGGTCTTAACCGAATGGCAAATAGGGTCGGTTTTAAGGTAAATTTGTGCCTATTTTGATCTATAGCTAGAGGGCTTGGTCGGATCCGTGCCTTGGCGACAAAAATTGTTAAAGTTAGGTCTGGAAATAGCCCGAATAACGCATTGAAATCTCTTGGTTATTCGAGCGCTGAAAATTATTTGATAATTTACTGCAACTAATTGTTGACGAAATCGTGCGGTGCGGACACTATATGTTGTAGGTGTTCCTGTCATATTGGTTGAGGTGAACGCAATAAAAATAGCTAAAATCTAGTAAGCTATTGGTTTTGCGCAACAATTCTGTGACTCTCGGAACAGCGTTGAAATTGGGGTAGGTTATCCCCAGTTTCGTTGAATTTACGGCCTTTAATTTTTATGATTTTTGTAACAGAGAACTTAGCGCAGGGTATCAATATATGTTTAATAATTCAGACTTCAAAACGACAACCGAGACCCGGCATGATCAGGAACAGGCAGAAAAGCAAGTGCAAGACGTATTATTAAAAGCTGGAGAGCAAGCGAGGGGTTCAGATACTGACGAACCGCGTATGGAATTTGATTCGCGCGACCAAGGTGTGCAGCTGCAACAGCGCCCACGCGTTAAAACAGATCCATCGCGCGATGCTCTACTTACCGAATTTGGTAAAGCCACACTTTTGGATCGTTACTTGATCCCGGGTGAGACATTCCAAGACCTATTTGCGCGCGTCGCGTCTTATTATGGAGACGATGACCTGCATGCGCAGCGTTTATATGATTATATCTCAAAATTATGGTTCATGCCTGCGACCCCCATCTTGTCAAATGGTGGTACCGATCGTGGCTTGCCAATTTCGTGTTTCTTGAATGAGGCCGATGATAGTCTTGGCGATATCGTAAACCTTTGGAATGAAAATGTTTGGCTTGCCTCTCGCGGCGGCGGCATCGGAAGTTATTGGGGTAATCTTCGCTCAATCGGCGAGAAGGTTGGCCAAAATGGTAAGACCTCCGGTATTGTTCCGTTTATTCGGGTTATGGACAGCCTGACGTTAGCTATTTCTCAGGGCTCTCTTCGTCGTGGTTCGGCGGCTGTTTATTTGCCGGTCGACCATCCTGAAATTGAAGAGTTTATTGAAATTCGCCGCCCAACAGGTGGCGACCCAAACCGTAAGGCGCTTAATCTGCACCATGGTATTTTGCTTTCTGACGCATTTATGCGCGCAGTCGAGGCGGATGAAGATTGGGCATTGCGCAGTCCAAAAGATGGCTCTGTGCAGGCATCTGTTAAAGCGCGCGAACTTTGGATTCGGATGCTAACGGCACGTATTGAAACTGGTGAGCCTTACATGGTGTTTAAGGATACGGTTAATAATACCCGCCCTGAGCAGCAGAAATTATTGAACCTTGAGATTAAAACATCCAACTTGTGTTCAGAAATTACACTGCCTACCGGTGTCGATCATTTGGGTAACAAGCGTACGGCAGTATGTTGCTTGTCATCTTTGAATGCGGAAAACTACAATGAATGGTGTGACGACGAGCAATTCATTCCAGACGTAATGCGGTTCTTGGACAATGTGTTGGAAGATTTTATCCAGCGTGCGCCAGATGATATGGCCAAGGCTAAATATGCGGCACAGCGTGAGCGCAGTGTCGGGCTTGGCGTCATGGGTTTCCACTCGTTCTTGCAAAGTCAGATGATCCCTTGGGAATCCGTTATGGCAAAAGTTTGGAATAAGCGGATCTTCACACATATTAAAGTGCAGGTAGATATTGCTTCTAAGCAACTTGCTGAAGAGCGCGGCCCGTGCTTGGACGCAGCAGAATGTAATATTATGGAGCGTTTCTCGAATAAGACTGCGATTGCGCCGACAGCCTCTATCTCCATTATTTGCGGTGGAACGAGCCCGGGTATTGAGCCAATTGCAGCCAATAGCTTTACGCATAAAACATTGTCGGGCTCTTTTAATGTTCGCAACCGCCATCTAACAAAATTACTAAATGAGAAGGGCTATAACAGCCAAGAAATATGGTCGTCAATTGTGGTTTCTGGTGGTTCGGTTCAGCACTTGGAATTCCTTGATGATGATGAGAAGGCCGTGTTCAAGACAGCCTTTGAATTAGATCAGCGCTGGCTCATTGACCTAGCGGGTGATCGCGCTGGTCTCATCGATCAGGCTCAATCATTGAATGTGTTCTTGCCAGCTGACGTGCATAAGCGCGACCTGCACCAAGTGCATTACCAAGCTTGGAAAAAAGGTGTGAAGAGCTTGTACTATTGTCGCTCACTATCCATTCAGCGCGCCGAGCGGGATGAAACAAAATTCCCAGTCGCTGTGGAAGCGCCAGTCGAAACAAATGATTACGAGGAATGTTTATCCTGCCAATAATTATTGGCAGCGAGGTGTTTTGAAACCAAAACATTTCGTACTAGATAATAAATGAAGACCTAAAATTTTAATATTTTTTACAAAGGAGTGACTATGTCTCTTTTAGAAGACCGTATGGTTTATAAGCCGTTTTTATACCCTTGGGCCTATGACGCTTGGCTCACCCAGCAACGTATTCACTGGTTACCGGAAGAAGTTCCGTTGGCAGAGGATGTGAAAGATTGGCATAAAAACCTAACGGGCTCCGAACGTAATTTGCTGACCCAGATCTTCCGTTTCTTTGTCCAGGCCGATGTCGAAGTGAATAATTGTTACATGAAGCATTATTCACAAGTCTTTAAGCCAACTGAAATTCAAATGATGTTGTCAGCGTTTTCGAATATGGAAACGATTCATATCGCGGCATACTCTCACCTGTTGGATACCATTGGTATTCCAGAAACTGAATACGAAGCTTTCCTCAAGTATAAAGAGATGAAAGACAAGTATGATTACATGCAAGAATGGGGCGTCGAGACGCATACGGATGTTGCTAAAACGCTCGCCGTATTTGGTGCCTTCACGGAGGGGTTACAGCTCTTTGCAAGTTTTGCAATTTTGATGAACTTCCCGCGCTTCAATAAAATGAAGGGCATGGGGCAGATTGTTACTTGGTCAGCCCGTGATGAGACATTGCACACGAATTCGATCGTCCGTTTGTTCCGTACGTTCATTGATGAGAATCCGCATATTTGGAATGATGAGCTGAAACGCGATCTATACAAAGCCTGTGAAACAGTTGTTACACACGAAGATGCGTTTATTGATTTGGCATTTGAGATGGGCGGCATTGAAGGTTTAGAGGGCGAAGAAGTGAAGCAGTATATTCGCTTTATCGGTAACCGTCGTCTTACTCAGCTCGGCTTAGAGCCAATCTATGACGTTGAGGTCAATCCGTTGCCATGGATGGACGAAATGCTAAATGGTATCGAACACATGAACTTCTTTGAAGGCCGTGCAACTGAATATGCGAAGGCTGCGACGGAGGGCACATGGGATCAAGCGTTCGACTAAACTGAGTTTCGAACATCGAGCCGAAGCACGGTTCATAGTTCAGGCTAGGTTAAGGTTAAGTTAAAGCCCTGTAAAAAATATTTAAAAAGCTCTGCCCCCGCAAAGGGGGTAGGGCTTTTATAATGTCAGATGAGATTTTCAATTTACCCATAATTGCGAGGCACATTTTGACCTGGACTAGTATTTTTGCAAAAGATATAGCCACCCCGATTGAAGCTATTGGTAACGTTGTCGATAAGTTATTCACCTCCGATAAGGAGCGTTTAGATAAACAGGCCTTGATGGCCCGATTGGCAGCAGAACCACATTTGCTGCAAGCGGAAATTAATCGGGTCGAGGCATCCAACCGTTCTTTATTCGTTGCCGGATGGAGACCATTTATCGGGTGGATATGCGGCGCGGCATTAGCTTATAATTTTGTTATACGCGACGTAGTTATCGGAACTTATGCCATGTTAGGGCAACCGATAGACATGCCGGATATGGCGATTGATCAGCTGACTACGTTGCTCTATTCGCTACTTGGTTTGGGGGGCTTGCGCACGTTTGAAAAACTAAAAGGCCGAACCAAATAGTTGATGGCGATATCGGCTGGTCCTAACGTTCTACCAGCTATCAATATCTTACCAGCTATCAATAAAAGGGCGCTTTGGCTTCAAGTGCTTTTTCCCAACGGGGTAAGTGTTCAGCCCGCGCAAAATCCAGCTGCGGGTTTCGATCGGATCGATAACCGCATCAATCTCATGCACGGAGGCGACTGAAATAGCCTTCCCGGATTGGTAAAAACTAGCCAGCAATTTATCGAATAAAGCTTGCCTGCTGGCTTCGTCAACCTGCGCATCCAGCTCGCGTTTATAGCCTAGCCGGACCGCACCCTCTAGCCCCATTGGGCCAAACTCTCCGGACGGCCAAGCAATTGTCAGGCTAGGGACATGAAAGCTACCCATAGCCATGGCCTGAGCACCAAGCCCGTAGCCTTTGCGTAGAACAATCATGAACACCGGAACGGATAGACTGGCACCGACAAGCATCATCGAAGAGGCGCGGCGAACCGTTGCCTGCTTTTCATGCTCTGGCCCGACCATAAAGCCCGGTGTGTCGCAAAATGATAAAAGGGGAATATCAAACCCGTCACATAACTGCATGAAGCGCGCCGCTTTCTCTGCGGCTTCGGCATCGATGGCGCCGCCAAGATGGGCTGGGTTATTGGCGATAAAGCCGAAGGGGCGCCCGTCAATGCGCATGAAGCCAGTAATCATACCAAGACCATATCCACCGCGTAACTCCATTAGACTGTCGGAGTCAGCTATCAGTTTCAGGGCTTCGTGCATGCTATAGGCGCGCTTGCGATCTGCTGGCACGATGTTCCTGAGACGGCGTTGATCTGCACATGCACCACTGGCATGTCTGCCTTGAAAAAATCCGAGTAGTTTTTTTGCTTCGCGAACGGCTTCCGCCTCATTATCAACGACTAAGTCGAGCACCCCATTGGCGGCTTGAATATCTGCAGGGCCAATATCTTCTGGCTTATAGTCGCCCAATCCGCCGCCCTCAATCATGGCCGGTCCGCCCATACCGATATTACTATCTTTCGTGGCGATGGTTACATCCGCACAGCCAAAGAATACGGCATTACCAGCAAAACAACGGCCATTATTTATGGCGATGCGTGGAGCCACACCACTCGACTTGGCATAGGTTGCAAAGCTCATAACATCTAATGACGAGGCTTGGATTTTTGACATGTCGGTGTCGCCAGGTCGGCCGCCGCCGCCTTCGGTAAAAAAGACCGAGGGGATCGACCATTCGCAGGCGAGCTCAAGTATGCGGTCAGTTTTCTTATGGTTGAAAGCACCTTGCGTACCCGCCAACACGGTATAGTCATAGGCTAGCACAGCGACCCGCGAGGTTTCATCGCCAAAGTCTTGCGCATTTACGGTACCAAATCCGGCGACCATTCCATCCGCAGGTGTGTTGTCGATTAAGTCGTCGAGGCTGCGACGACTGCGTTGAGCAGCCAATAGCAGTTGGCCATATTCTGAAAAGCTATCATCATCGCACAGGTCAGAAACATTTTCCCGAGCCGACCGATGCCCGCGATCGTGGCGTTTCTTCATTGCCTCGGGGCGAGCCGCATCTAAGGTTTTGTTTAGGCGTTGTTGAAGCTCTTCGAGGCTAGCTGGGATGGCGTCGATATTCGTATCTAATGCGGTCTCTATTTTACTGGTGAGCTTGTCTGAGGTGGCTGAAATTATCAGCAAGATAGCGCCTTGGTCTAAAACATCTCCAACAGCCGCACGTATTTCTGCTATCGTTCCATCAGCGGGAGCGGTAATCGGGTGATGCATTTTCATGGCTTCTAACAGGGCAACCTCTTGCCCCAATTCAACAGCGTCACCAACAGATACGTTCAGTGCATGTAGCACCGCTTGCATTGGCATTTTAATGGTGTGCGAATTTTGCGCCTTGCGCGGTGCTGTTTCCAAACTCATATCCCCCCAATTTCTCTCGACCTATCAAAGGTCACATCAACCAGTCATATATTCTGAGCGTTGATGCTAACGTGGAAATGAGATCGATAATACTGATTTAGCGAGTTTTCAGTATATTTTTAGAGCCTCGGTGCGACGCTGTTCATTACTCTTTTAGTGAGTATAAGCCTGTTTTTCGTCCAGACTTAACTTCGATATAGCCCAAGTCTAGCAAATGTTTTAAGGCTCTATAATAGGTCGGGTCCGTCAAACCTTCGCACAATGAACTTTCACGAATATCTTTAGAGCTTATATATTCCTTTAAGCCGGCACCCAAACTACCAACGGAACCCATAATGCGGCGTTCTGCCTCGCTTAAAGCGGCAATGCCAAGGTCGATTTCCATTTCGGCGACGACCAATAAAAGCTTTCCATAAGATGACAGGTCCTTCGAGTTCATTTTAACAGTCTCCCTGTATGACTTTAAAGTATTGTTGATGATTCGACGCAGTTTATACTTATTCTAAACTAGGTAAAGGGCTAATTTGTCAGAATTGGCGTTTCAATACAAAAACCTAGTTGACGGCAGTTCACGCTTCGCCAATGCTAGAAAAAATTATGAAGGTCGGTTTTGAGGGAAACAGTCGGGGAAACAGAATGTCGAATATTGATCAATTAGATGTTAGTGAAGCGCTGAAGGCGCGTTTGCGTGCACCTACTTCATCGCATCTTGATGACGTTGGGAGTGGCGTTTCGTTTACCAATGATCAGTGGAAAGAGGTTGTTCGGGCTCAAAATCAGCCGCGCGAAGCGCTTGCGGAGTTAGCGCTTGCCGACTATGACGGCGATCTGAAAACCGAAGATATGGGCGGCGTAACGGTTCGCTGGCTCCGGCCCAACCACAAAACGCCCGGCTTGGAGAAGCATGTCTATGTCAGTTTTCATGGTGGTGCCTATGTTTTGTCTGGCGGACCGTCGAGTATTCTAGAGCCTCTATTCATGTCTAAGTATATCTCATTGGATATAGTCAGCGTTGATTATGCCATGCCGCCGGATCATCCAGCACCGGCAGCCTGTGAAGACGGGTTGCGGGTCTATCAAGAAATATTAAAACATTATGACGCAGATAAAGTTTTCATTGGTGGCACCTCTGCGGGAGCCGGTGTTGCGATCGGTACATTATTACTAGCTAAACAAGCCAAGCTTGCCATGCCGGCCGCTATGTTTGCTGGTACGCCGTGGGCGGATGTTAGCAAGACTGGTGACACGTTAACTAGCTTTGCCAGGCTCGACCGTGTGCTAGGCAGCTATGAAACGTTTTTAGAACCCGCAGCAAATTTATATGCTGGCGGTCTGGATCTTCGTGATCCGGTTGTCTCCTCTTACTATGGTGACTTATCAAACTTCCCACCTACATTTTTAGTAAGTGGAACACGTGATGTACTTTTAAGTGATACCATTCGGTTGCACCGTAAACTGCGCCGAGCCAATGTTGAGGCAGACCTGCATGTGTTTGAAGCACAGTCACATGCCGAATATATATTCTCTTTTGATATTCCAGAGGCAATGGAAATGTTCATTGAGTTTAGATCGTTTTTATTGGATCACGCTTAAAGTATCTTTTGAGTAAAATAACTATGGGAGGGTTATTGCATGTTAACTCCGGCCGATGATTATCCACTTCACCAGACCGCGGACCCGATCGCTTTTTCGGGTACAGATCGAAATTTTTACGATCGGTTTTTCTTTAATGGCTATGATCGCGAACAAAATGTTTTCTTCGCTCTCGCATTGGGCGTCTATCCGCATCTAGATGTAATGGATGGGAGTCTTTGCGTTCGCATTAACGACCGACAATATAATTTGCGTTGCAGTAAAGAAATGCTGATGGACCGTTTGAACCTTGAGGTCGGCCCACTGTCAGTAGAAATCGTTGAGCCATTACGTCAGACGCGGCTTGTCATAGCTGATAATGAATATGGAATTTACGGAGAGTTAGTCGCGACTGCGCGCCATGCAGCTGTTGAGGAACCGCGGTTTACGCGCCGCAATGGGGCGCGAGCGTTTATGGATTATACGCGGGCAACGCAGAATGTTTCGTGGCAAGGCCATATTTATGTTGCCGGTCAGCGCGTAGACTTGAATCCAGGTAACTGTCTGGGTACACGCGATCGCAGCTGGGGTATACGCCCAGTCGGAATGTCGGACCCGCAAACCGTTACGCCTGTTGTTGAGCCGCAGTTTTATTGGCTTTGGACGCCAATGAATTTTGATAATGCCAGCTTGTTTTGTCATAGTAATGAAGACCGTGACGGCAACCCTTGGAACCGCCGCGCGGTGTGGGTCGATCACAAAACAGGAGCGGCAACGCATTTTGAAGCTGTGTCTTTGAATGTCCAATTTAATGAAGCCAGTCGGCGCATCGAGGGGTTGTCGGGTCTGCTAACGCCGCATAGTTCGGCCAGCTCCAACAAGTCAGAGAGCGTTGAGTTCCAGATAAAGACCGGCCCATTATTTTATATGCAAGGCCTAGGCTACACCCACCCGACATGGAACCATGGTCTGCATCATGGAAGTTTAGAGGTGGCTTATGATGAGCTGGATTGCGCTGAGGCTGAAGCGCAATTGGCTGCTGGCACAATTCAAAACCTCCATGTTCAAGCTCTGTCTGAAATTACCGTGTCTTCGCCCGATGGAAACCCTAAAGGTAATATGGTTGGTTATGGTGTTACCGAGCAATTGTTTATCGGCAAGCATGTACCAAGCGGTTTCAACTCTGTTTTGGATAGGATTATGAAATGAACAAACTACCAGAGCACCCAAAAGACTTTTCCGCGGACTGGTTAGCTGACGCTTTAGGTTTCCAAGCCAGCGACTTGGCGGGGTTTGATTTCTCGCCCATTGGCACAGGGCAAATGGCGGACAGCTTTCGTCTTGAGCTTGATTGGCGTGCAGATATGGATCGTCCTTCAGATGCACCTAAAACCGTCGTTGCCAAATGCCCTGCGCTCGATGCGCAAAGTCGAGAGACTGGCCGCTTACTGCATAATTATGAAGTTGAAGTGAAATGGTATCAAGAGTTCGCGGCCGCCGCTGAGGTACGCACGCCGTATTGTTACCGTGCTGAGATAGCCCCGAACATGACAGAGTTTGTGTTGCTAATGGAAGACCTCGCACCCGCCAGTCAGGGCAATCAAATTGCTGGTGCCGCCGATGAGGACATTCAAAAGGTTTTGCTTGAGCTAGCAAATTTGCATCGGTTTAAATGGCAAGACCCGAGCCTCGAAAAAAATGAATGGCTGAATTATAGTAAAGGGAACCGCGAGTTTATTCGTGCTTTCGTTCCGCAAAGCTATGATGCTTGGCAGGAACGATACCAAGACCGTTTGGACCCAGAAATTCTCAAAATGGGCAGGTCGCTCGCGGATCGTTTTGATGCTTATTTGGAACCGCGCGATGCGCCGCAAACGATCACGCATGGTGACTGTCGGTTGGATAATGTTTTGTTCTCAGATGCGGCTGGCCGCGCTGTGATTGTTGATTGGCAAACCATTTCGGCAGGGCCAGCGATGGGCGATGTGGCTTATTGTATAGGCACTAGCTTTTCTGATGCGCATGCGCGCGCGGACAAAGAGCGTGATTTGCTGACGTTTTATTTGCAGGCGCTTCAGTCGGCCGAAAATAATTCGATCGACTATAGCTTTGAAGCAGCGTGGGTGGATTATCGTTATAGTGCATTTTCTGGTTTTTTGATGGCGGTCATTGCCTCCATGTTGGTGGAGCGCACGGATCGCGGTGATGAGATGTTCGCGGTGATGGCCGAACGCTCAGGCTACCAAGCATTACACTTAGACAGCCTAGCGTTGGTGTAAATAATATTTGTCTCTAAAACGG
>Ga0209137_1000235_pt1 | contig 61019 bp, 63 predicted proteins | sample SaaInl5LU_22_DNA_FD_184642 | JGI IMG/M metagenome (GOLD analysis project Ga0209137, IMG submission 184642) | Marine microbial communities from expanding oxygen minimum zones in the Saanich Inlet - ESP_105LU_22_DNA (SPAdes) (version 2) | ecosystem: Environmental > Aquatic > Marine > Intertidal... | reverse complement strand
ACATCTTAATCTTCTCTACCTAACTATCATTATTAGTTGTTTGATTTAAACTTATGTCTGTTAAACTTACGCTTACCTTTCCATCGTCCAGTTGTTTAATATCTACTTTCCTATTGGGGAATGTTTTATTTACATAATCTAAAAATTTCTCTATTTTGGTTCCATCTTTAAATATATAGGTGCGAATACAGGTATTTTGAGAAGTGAGTGGCCTCGGAAAGGCATTTGGCCATAAACTGGGTAGTAACACAATTTCAGACGCAGAGGAAGTTTGTTGTTGAACTTGGTTTGAGTCATTTTCTACCTCCCCCATCGGGTCAAAATTATTTGATGATTCATCATCACCAGATGGGTTATAACCGGTTAAATATTCAAACATTGGGATTGCGAAAATTGTTCCACATCCAGACGGATAATCCCATCCTTCTTTCGCATTGTATTGTCCAACATTTCCCTCCGTAACATCAAAAAACAATGTATTGTAATTTTCTTGGTTGACAGCGCTGTATAAAAGTGTTTGTATGCAATCTGGGGAGGTTGCAATTGAGTTAAATAGAGATCTTCCAATATTAAGTAAATATCCATTAACTAATGCAAAATATCCTGACATCATTGGAGCAGCCACCGATGAACCACCTATTGTTTCTGCTTCACCATTTATAATTAGTTCCATTCCACTATACGGGTTTCCATTAAAGGAAATATCTGGAGTTGCTCTATAAGAGGTTCCTGTATTGACCAGACTTTGATAAAGTGGTTGTTTCGCGAATTGTGATGGTCCACAGCCAGAACATGACCACGTCACTTGACTTTTTATTGTATTATTAGAATTTAATACTAATGAGGTAGCTCCTACTCCAACAACATTTGGGTCGGATGCAGGCCAAGAAACATAACTTGTTCCATAATCTCCGGATGATGCACAATAAATAATGTCCCCTGTAAATATTTCAGAAAGATTGTCATATTCGGATTGTGAAAAACTTGATTCATCAACGCTCCAGCTCATGTTAATTATGTTAGGATTATAAGTTTTTGCAACTTCAATTGCTACAGCCATATCTTGTATGCTTGACGATTCGGCTTGAATAACTAAAATTATTCCGTTTATACAAAAGGAATGTATAAGTTGGGTATCGGCATATTGTTCTCCATCAGTAGTGGATGGAGGGTTTTCAATAGGAATAATATTTAAAGTCGTAGAAGATATATTATTATTTTGACAAAAAGTATCCATACTGGATTGTAAATTAACCGCAGCATTATAATCCACTACTGCTATTATAGGTGGTGTTTGAAAGGGACGATCTTCAGAATTATTAAATTGTGCTGCAGTATATATTTGTTTTATAGAAAGCGCAGTGGATCCAGGTACATAATTGGATGTACATGATGAAGAGGAATCATTTGTGGAATAGGGTAATAAAGTTCCATTTTTATTTTTGATTAACCCTGAATTTACCTTAGTATTCTTGAATGTATGTCTATCGAAACGCAACTTTAATTTTAATATTTCTTCTCTAGATGGGGGAGAAAAAGCCATTATATATTATTAAAATATATAAATATCTTAATAATTTTTTACTCTTTTTTTTCTTTTTTTATGTACTTCATTTTCATTTATTCTGCTTAAATTTTTTTCCCCTTCCTCTTCCTCTTCCTCCTCTTCATCATCATGAACTTTGCCGCATCGGGTGACACACGTGGTATAACTACTTCCAGTACACACCCTAGTTTGGCATTCTTTATAACATCTAGATTGACAAGAAGTTCTTGTATCATTGTTGGCCTGATTATGGCCAGTAGATGTTATACTAACACTAACTTTTCCATCCTCCAGTTGTTTTATGTCAACTTTTCTGTTGGGAAATGTTTTTTTAATTATTTATTTCTTTTCATAAATTATTTTCTATTTCTACAACTTGAGTAACATACATAAAATGTGCATGATGATAGGATCTTTTTTTTGCTAGTGCACATTTTCCATATTGCAAATCCTGTACCCAAAAAATTTTCTTTACTATATACATAATTTCCTGTACAATCTGTTAATGGACAAGATCCAGTATAATTAGATCCATTTACTTTTTCGTAATTTGATGCTGAAACACTAGTACTTGTCAATGATACACTTGTACTCCCATCTTCATTTTGTTTAATATCAATTACATAATTTGGAAAAGAACCTTCTACAAATTTGATAAATTTTTGAATATCAGTCCCGTTTTTAAAAATATATGTTTTAATGCAAACATTTTGGCTTACTTCTGGTTTGGTAAACGAGGCAGGCCATAGTCTGGGTCTGGAAACTATTCGGGATGCAGAAAATGATGGCTGTTGGACATCGTCTGTATTAGTCGATACTTCTGAAGGGTTTGTTGTATTTCCAGTTAAATAATTAAACATTGCTATAGCGATTATTGCCCCACAACCTGAGGTGTAATCCCAACCTTTTTGTGCTTTAAATTTTCCTACTCTTCCTTTTGTAACATCATAATATAATGTATTGTAATTTTCCTGGTTCACTGCGCTATATAAAAGGGTTTGTATGCAATATGGGGAGGTTGCAATTGAGTTATAAAGTTGTGCATTTGTATTAAGCAAGAAACCATTAACTAAACTAAAAAATCCAGACATAATTGGAGCTGCAACTGATGTACCACCTATTGTTTCTGTTGTTCCGTTTATGTTTAATTGAATACCTGAATACGGATTTCCATTAAAGGAAAGATCTGGAGTTGCTCTAAATGTGGTTCCTGTATTCACAACACTTTGATAAACCGGTTGTGGAGAAAACTTCGATGGTCCACATCCAGAACAAGCCCAAGCCTCTTGATCGCGAATTGTATTATCTGAATTTAAAACAAGTGATAATGCTCCTACAGACACAACATTGGGATCTGATGAAGGCCATGGTACATAGTTGGATCCGTTATCACCCGATGATGCGCAATAAATAATATTTCCAGTAAATAATGTAGACAAATTATTATATTCATTTTGTGAAAATGAACTTTCATCAACTCCCCAACTCATATTAATTATATTTGGATTATACGATTTAGCTACTTGAATTGCTACCGCCATATCTTGAATGCTGGAGGAGGAAGCTTGAACTACAACTATATCAGCATTTATACAAAATGAATGAATAAGTTGTGTATCAGCGTATTGTTCCCCATCTGTGGTTGAAGGAGGATTTTGCACTGGGACAATATTTAATGTTGTGGATGGAATGTTATTGTTTTGGCAAAAGGAATCCATACTGGATTGTAAATTTTCTGCTGAATTATAATCAACTACTGCTATTAATGGAGGATTGGTAAATTTTACGTTACCATTATTTGGAAACTCATAAGCAGTATAAAGTTGATTTATATTTACGCTTTCAGAATCTGGAACATCGTTTGATTGGCAACTGCTACTTGAATCATTTTTTACATAAGGAGTTGGTATTCCTTTTTCTAATCTTAATAATCCAGAAGATACGTTAGCATTTTTGTAAATAGGAGATCTAAATTTTTCTTTATACTTTTCAATTTCAATAATAGAAGGAACAGGGAATCTTGGATTTAGCATATTTATAATTTATATAATTATTAATTTTATTCCATTATTTATAATTTACTCAATTTTTTCCTTTTTATTTTCTTCCTGTTCTTTTTTCTCATCTTCCTCTTCATCATCAGAATTGCAACAATTACATATTTTATGGAAATACATCACTCCACTATCTTCATTATTTTTTTCTTCTTCACCTTCCTCTTCTTTTTTCTCTTCTTCTTCTTTCTTTTTACAGACAGGAAATTCTCCCTCTGCCATCTCTCTGTTTAAAATTATATTTATATGGTCTCCTTCTTCTACCTTTTCATCAATACCTTTCTCTTTTTTTTTAATTTTTATTTCTTCTATTTTTTCCTCTTTTTTTAACGCATATTCCATTTTATCCTTTTTAAATCGAAACTTTTTTTGCTCTGTTGACATCATGAAATCATCTATAAAACTTTCTTCATAAGTGTCATACTCATCTAAATAATATTCATCTAAGAGTTTTTGAATACTATTCTTATTTTTCTCTTCATCTCTTAGTTCTAACAAATATTTATTTAAATCATTAACGTTTGAAAACATAGGATATCCAAATTGGTCAAAGTCTTCCTTAAATAATTCATTTACAATTTTTAGTGTTTCCTCATCATAATAACTTGTAATTGAATTTTTCTTAGACTTATTTATATGAATGTTATTTTTTACCATTTTCAAATGAGGAAACTTGTTTATACCTATTTTTTTTAATATTTCTAAAACGTCCCATTCCAAATTCTCATATTTCCCAATAAAATCCATTGTAATTCCATATTTTGTATCTCGAATATTCTGTGATTGACTCGCATAAGCATGAAAATGCATATATCCATTACTATTTAATCTCTCTTCATTCTTAAAAAAGTATTTAAAATCACATTCTTTCTTATCTAAATCTGGATGACCTCTCTTGTCTCCATAACGTTGTGTAAGAAATTCATAGCTTGATATGGCTCTATCATAAGGATTCCTCACAATACAACTTTTAAAATAGGTTTGCCATTTTTCTAAAGGAATTTGCATATAACTTGGTAATTTTTCACGTTTTCTATTTTCTATTGCTGCTGCTAATCCTCCTTTTTTCTCATCATCTTTTTTGTTCCATTTCTTACTACTCTTTTTTTGTTTCTCTTTTCTTTTCTCCAATTCTTTTTCATTTTTCCAATCAAACAATAAAACTTCCACTTTTTCTTCTTCTCCTTCAATTTCCAACATAAATTCCTCCACATTTTCCAAATCTTCCTTCTTTTTTTTACTATCTTCTGTTAAAATTGTCCATCTTTTTTCCTTCCAATTTATCTCTCCTTTTCTTGCTTCTAACTCTTTTTTTACTAACAAATTTTTTTTCCTCATGTCCTTTTGTTGTGTTTTTTTTTCGTCCATTTCGTTAATTAATTCTTTCATTATGTTTTCCAAATCATCATCATTATCAATTATAAACTCTTTTTTTTCTATATTTTTATCTTCTACTTCTGCCATATTTATGCCAAAATTGTAATAGCGCTCAAGTACATGCTCCACATATGACCCTCCTGTTTTATGAATATGCCAAAAAATTGCCTTGTGTTTATCACTATGTTTAAACATATAAATTTAATATATTTTATTTTTATGTTTTTATTGTCCTTAAAATCTTTTAACCTCCTCGTAATCTAAGTACTAAATGTAGTGTACTTTCTTTTTGAATGTTATAATCACTAAGAGTTCTGCCATCTTCTAGTTGCTTTCCTGCAAATATTAATCTTTGTTGGTCTGGAGGTATTCCTTCTTTTTCTTGTATTTTGGTTTTTATATTATCTATTGTATCAGAAGCATCCACTTCTAATGTAATTGTTTTCCCTGTTAACGTTTTCACAAATATTTGCATGCTACTTTTACTATCTTATTTATTTTTAAATTGTTTTAAATTAATAATTGCTCATAATCCTTTCCATGATAGCTATTAATTTGCTTTATCCGGACTCCATTTTCTGAAATTATTCTACTCCCACTTATTACTATTCCACAACATTGGCTAGACAAAACATTTTTTTCTTCCCCATAATTATCTATATTTTCTATATCTAATCCATTTATATGTATGTTCTGTCCCTGGCTAACAAATAAGCCTATGTTTCCTTTCATCGAATGGGCCATTGAATCGATTCCCTTTACCCAATATATTTCATCCTTCATATTTTCTACAATACTTTCTATATTATGATTGCTATCAATCCACATATAAAGCTTAGGAGGAAAATTTGCAGTTCCTTTACGATCGGACGAGCTGTACAAATTTAAGTATAGTTGTGCATTAGATAAAACATTTCCTTTATATTGACCTTTTTCATCAACACATAAATTAAAATCCAATACATCTCCAAATATTCCCTTACATACTTTTTTGCCATAATTTGGTAACGTTTCATTTTCTACTGCTAAAACACGTGACTCAATTGGTAATGATTTAAGGTTTTTAATAATTACATTTCTAATTATATGATCTTTATTTTTACTATTTTCTTCCCATTTGGTTTTAAAATCGTTAATTAACACCCCTTCGGAATTTAAACTAATTCCATAAATATTTCCATCAGTTAAACCAGTTTTATTTAAAAATATACCAGAATAAGATCTATTATATAATGCATAATTTTCAAATGACAATATTTCATTTTCCAGACTAGATACAATCTCTTCACCACTATATATTTTATTATACGTTTTTAACTCTTTTCCTGGATTATTTTCTACTACTTTCTTCAATACTGGTAAACAAAATTTTGCTTGCGAATAGGGGGAAAGCATTTTTACATTGGAGGTGTTTTGGATAACTAGTTCTTCTAATTGTACTCCGGCAGCCCCATTAATGGATATACCGGCTATTTCAAAATTCTCAATAACTAGATTCTTAATTAATACATTATTGCAATTATTCCCATGTATCCCATGATGAGGATTTCTTCCCAACCGGCCATTTTTAATTATTATATTGTTACATCCTTTAAATGTATCACCAAAGTTGGCTGGTCCTTGTTTGGGAATAAAGGGCGATGAACCGATTTCTATTATTGAACCAAATCTTTGTTTTAAATTAAATTCCTCACTATATTCTATTCGTAATCCATTTAAATCTAAACTTATATCATCATTTTCCATGGTTATAGCAGCAAAAAAACCTAATACATATCCTTTATTTAAAGGATAATGTGATTGTTCTTTGCGAGGTAAAAAATTGTATGAGGCATTAGGGTGGAATGTAATGTTTTCCATTAATTTATATTCCCCAGATTCAAGAATTCGATAGGTTCCTTCGTTAAAGTCTTTTTGATAAATGTATTTCATATAATAAAAGTATAAAAAGTTATTATTTTAATAAATATGAATTTTGTATATTTTTTAGAATGTGAAGATAAATGTACTTATATTGGAGCTACTAAAAATTTGGATAGGCGTTTAAAACAACATCTTGGATTTATCAAAGGAGGAGCTAAAGCAACGCTTAAAAAAATAAATCAAGGCCTAACCTGGAGACGTGTTTGCTATGTGTCAGAATTCCCTACCTGGAGCGCAGCACTCCAATTTGAGTGGAAATGGAAATTTTTATCCAAAAAAATATATAATAAATCTCCTTATGAAAGACGTTTTCTGGCCTTGTTTCAGTTACTCTGCTTAGAATCTTCTACATTAAATGCACTTCCTTTTTCTTCTTGGCCTACCCCTCCAATTATTCACTTTGAGTCAGAAGAAGAATATGATAAGTTTATTCATATGTTTCCCCAAAATAATTTTAAAGTTATTTGTGATAAAAAAACATAACTATCTTAAACTTTAAAAACTCAAGCAATAAGGTGCCTCTTCATTCTTCAACTTTAGTTTAATACAAACAATTTCTTGTTCACGATTGCTATTTAATTTTCCTGCAATTTTAATGGTTTTTTTATTGAAAGAAATCACTTCTTCAATTTGCACATCTTTTACAAAATAGCCATTTTTGGAAGGATTTTTCTTTTCAAAATATTTGGCTCTAAACTTACCTACTTCCTGTTTCGCAGATGTCTCCATCATCCTATCCAATGCTTCCACAATTGTAGGCAAACGATTCATTCTAAATATGATCTCTTATCTAAAAGAATAAAGTTTTTAATCGTAAAAATAAAATAAATTAAAAATCAATTTTATTTTTTATTTTTTTCCAATATGAATGATTAATCTATCTTTATCTTCAAAACTAGATGGTAAATAATAATTTTTAGTCATTCTTGTCTTTACTTTTTCTATCAACTTTTCTTCATTTATATCCTCCCAATTACATATTTCATCACTATTCGAGGGACCTTTTCCAAATAACCTGGCATCATCTATTATAATTATAGCAGCCTCCTCATGAAAGTCCATTATTTTTTCCAATTCTTCATATAATGGACAATCTTTTTTTCCTTTTCCAGTAACACCTGCACTCCAATGGCCATCCAAGAATAAAATTGACTGACCTTTAACATTTGGTAATAGACTTTCTAACACATCCACACTATCTCCCAAGTAAAAATTTATTTTTTCTCCAGTATATTTGGCTCTAGTTTTATTATATAGCTCTTCTTTTATTTCAATCGTATGCAAAGATTCAAACAATGGCTCTACACTAAATATTGTTTGGCCATAGTAAGTTCCCGACTCGATAAAGTTTACATAACTTTTAAAATTAGCTTTTAATTTCAATAAGAAATATAAATCTAAAGGCGGCATGTTATATTATATAGTTACTAATCTGGTTTTATTTATATTTATTTATATATTTACTATTTGGAAAAAATATATTTAATAGGAAACAATAAATTTTTAAAGCCTATTCATTTTAAGGATATCAGAGATCATGATATTGGTTGTTTTATGAATGGAGCAAAATCCGATGGGCCAAGATTTTCAAAAAACAAAAAATTCCTTTTTTTAAATTTTTGCAACAATCATGTTCCGACTTATAAAATAACGCATTATCATAGATTCTTCACTACCTTTTTTATATTACCTTTAAGATATACGTTGATAAATGAAAATAATCCTAGAAATGATCAGTATTCCAAATACAAAGATAACAAATCGTTTTTAGCTATTCCAAATGTTGTCAATCTAAAAGAATATAGTAAATCTCAACCTCATCCAACGACTGGTTTCGTCGCCTATCAAAAAATGAAATCCATGTTTCCAAAAAAAGAAATTATTTTAGTTGGATTTGATGGACTAAGAGAACCCAACAATCATTTTTGGGGATTACATGATTATAATAATGAACAACAATATTATAAGTTAAATAAAATTAAACTTATAAGTGCACTATAATTTAGATCTTAATTCCATCCAAATTTCTCCCAATTTATTTCCACCAATTATTTCAATTTTTCCATCTACTTTTTTCCCTCTTCCATTCCAAACTAATTTCCTTATTTTATCATCATTCACTCGCGAAGGATGCACCAAAATATTATTACCACTTTTTATCAATTCATTTTTTACTTTTTCATCATTTTTCAATTTTTCTTCACAAATTTGACGTTGAACATTCATACTCCCTTTATACCATAATTCCAACTCCGAACAATCTAACATCATTCCATTTTTCCCTCCCTTTTTTTTTATTTCCGAAGGATTCAAATGACCATATTCACCTTCGATTTGAAATTTTTTTCCATATTTTTCTAATTCTTCTTTTCTATCATAATTTTGAAATAAACTAATATATAAATATTTTTCTCCATGAAACGCATTTTCTCCACAAGAATACCAATTATTATTTATTTTTAACTTACCTTTATAAAAATTACTAAGGACCTCCAATCCATTCTTATTTTTACTCGTAAAGTTTAGAACCTTCATTATCCAATTCAATACATTGAATGATGAAAAAAAAATAAAATCAATTTTTTTTTTTATTTTTTCTCCCAGGGACATTAAATTTGCCGTGCTATCTATTGTTATTTCAAGGTCAATGAATCCTAACAAAAGTTATCGTTTTAAAAATTCAAAGTAGTAATTAAATGATATAAAATATCTTATATATATTATTTTATCATTCTTTTTCTATAAAAACATTCTTTGAAATATTTTTGATAATTATTTGTTGTTTTTCATTTTCATTATTACCCTCACCTCCTAATGATTCTAACATTATATTTTCATATTCTACTACAGGACCTTCTGAAGTGTTGTTAGTTGTAATAGAAGACAAATAATTTATATTTTTGTTTGAAATTTTTTTAATGACTTGTTTAATTTTTAATTTCTTTTCATCCTTCATCCATTCATCTTCATCTTTAATATATAGAATCTCTCTCTTCCGGTCAGTACAATGTATGGGCCGCCTAGTAATGTCAAGTGCCTTTAAATTAGAGGTTATTATGTTTGTGATTCCTTCGACATATCCTTTTTCTCCCACTCTTAATAAATCATCCATTTGTATTTCTACATTTTCCACAAATTCTTTTATATTCATGGCATTTTTACATGTTTCATTTAAGAAAAATTGTAAATTAAAAGTCTTATTATAGGTATTATTGGTAGTATGATGAGTACCATTTTTTATAACTTCTAACAATTCAGCATTTTGTTTTACCAAGTTCAGAATTAATTCTTTATCTGTAGTGATTTCCTGACGCGAGTGGTCTGTTATACTTTCCCTCTTTTTACAAATATTTTTTGACTTGTGTTTCCATAATCCCGATTTGGATGAATATTTTTTTCCACAGACGCAAATATAATTTTCGCTCGTTTTTCTCGTTTTTTTGGTTTCCAAAAGGTTTCCATTTGCCAGTTTGTGATGCTTAGGTCTCAAAATATGGCGATTCCAATCAGATTTCGCAGAGCATGAAAAGTCACAATAAACACAATTAAATTTTTGCTCGTTTTTCTCGTTTTTTTGGGTTTCCATTGGTTTCCTAAAATGGAAACCGAAAAAAACATACCCTGGCCAACGAAATCGAAAAAAAAAATTTCAGTCACGTTTTTTTTTGACTAAAAATCGAATTTAGAGCATAATCGTCACAAGTCAAAACTTGCAAATTTTTCCAAAAAGTATTTTCGACTTTCTGAATTTGGACATTTTTTTTTGTCCATTTTGAGAAAATCGAAAATACTTTTTGGAAAAATTTGCAAGTTTTGACTTTTTCTTTAAGTAGGTTAGACAAAATATATATTTTTTGGCTGTTCTTTAAGTGGGTTACCAAGAAATATTTATTTTGGCTGTTCTTTAAGCCCTCTTTTTTATTAAAATAATATAATTCCTTTTTTTTCTCATATTATTTTAATTATGTCGGCTAGTACTTATGTTTCAAGCGTTAGCACTCCATTGTCGTTAGCAGATAACTATACCTCGGCCAAAGATGTGCAATCTAAAACACCTTTTTGGAAAAAAGTATTGTTTCAACCAGGATATCAATCTTTGGTATTTTCTAGTGTTCTTCTATTATTTTTGTACATTTATGTTTTATACAACTTTAAATCCTTTTTATATGTTGATCCTGTATCTACAATGCAATTTTTTGCTTTGTTTATAATTGCAATAGTCAGTCATGGAACAATCGCAATTACTTTACAACAAGATACCGGAACTATTCTTTCCCACTGGTTTTATTAGTTACATTACAAACTTTAGATATCTTTTCCTTTAATAAATCTAATTTCGAACTTATTAACATATCATTTTTATACGTTGCTCCCAAATTTTCCAATCCTAATAAACTATTTTTTAAATCCTTTTGTACACCATCTCTACTATATATTGTGTCCTCTGTTCGTTTATCTTTTGATATAGTATATTCAATAGCTTTATTTACAATCAGTGTTATAAAAATAAATGTTTCGGTTCTATTATCAGAGGTATACCATCTCCATAATGGCTGAAGAAATCTGTTGTCAACTTGAATTACTTTATTAATAACAACCATTTTATCATTTTGCTTTATTTTGGATATTAATTTTAAATTCAAAATAATATCCTCTATTTTTTCTATATTTAGTTCTTCCATAATTATTTATAAGTTTATTATTTAACTCCTATCATATGTAAATTGATTTTTTTTGTTTGTAAATATTATATGATCCCTATTAAACATATTTGCTCTTTAGGAAACAATTGTCATTCTGCATCTATGCTTAAACGCAATCAGTGGAAAAAAGAATCCTATCCTTTTGATTGGATATTTTCTAATGTAAATCTTATCAAACATTGCATTGATGACGATTTCAATAAATTTTTAGATCAACAATATTATCCTGATAAAGATCCCAAAGCTTGGCAACAAAATCATGAATTTTATTTCCCGTTTAGTGAAGATAAAATGTTTAATCACCATAACCCTCTTAAAAAAGATGACTATGCCTATTTTCAACGTTGTGTTGAACGTTTTCGGAAATTATGTAAGTCTACCGAATTTAAAGTATTTTTTAATTTACAAGTTAATCATGAACCTATAAATGAAATGTTTAAGGAGAAAATCAAGAAATTTAATATCTTTTTGAAAAGCAAAATTGATAATAATTTTGCATTAATCTGTATTGTACAATCTCTGGGCAACGAAAGAAATAATAAATTCGAGACTTACTCTAATATTCATTTTATTGAACTAACGACAACTAGTCCCAGTAATGGAATAGAATTTCTAAATCCTGAAGATAATAAATATTTGGATGATTTGATAAAAAATGTTTATAAGTTTGACATTGAACCTATTAATAAATCTTGATAATTGTAAATTTATATTTTTTATTATACTTGAATAGTGGATATTATATTTTTTAGTTTCTCATACGAATTCTCACATTTATTATGAACTAATGATAAATTTGAAGAAATAGTATCAAAAAAATACCATGGTAAGGCTATCGTTTCAACTACTATAGTTTTGGGTTTACAGAAAAATAGATTTATTAAAGCTGCTCCATGGGCTGCAATTATTAATTTTGCATTATAAAATAAATTTACTTGACTTTCCATAGTTGAATCTTCTAAACATATTGCCTTGAATCGGTCTTTGTATTTTTTTTTTAATTCTTCTTCTATTTTATCTACTTTTACAATTTCTCTTCTTTCTGTTCCATTATTTTTCCTATATATCATTCCTTTTGTTTCAAATTCTTCAATATTAATAATTTTTTGAACAGATCTTTTTATTAATATCACTTCTGGCCATTTAATGTCCTTATATTTGGTGTTTCCGAAAACAAACTTTTCCCACATGAATTTTTGAAAGTATAAAAAATCTTTTTGTTTTAAAGTTTCTTTTAATGGCAATTCTATTTCTTTTGCTAAACAACCACTATATTCTTTATCATTCATTTCTTCATATTTATTACTTGTTATTTCTCTACATAACTTATCAAAATTCCCTATTGTTTGATTTAGTGTTTTATGTCTAACAATCTTTGAATATTTATTTAAACCACCACATACCAACGGAAACATAAAATCACAGATAAAATGGGCATAATGAAATAAATAATTAGATTTTAAATTTGTCTTTATTTTTATTATTTTCTCTATTTTCTCTACATTTTTAAATTGATCTTGAGTATTTTCTCTAACATTTTCATCTTTTTTACTTATATTTTTTCTATTCTCGCTAATTGAATCTTTACTATTTATTTCCATTCTTGTCTTTTCGATTATATTCTGAATTTTATTTACTGGATTCCTATCGTTATTTGTATTAATTGGGATAGAATTTTTTTTAATTTGAGAACGAGATTTATTCTTTTTGTCAGTTAGGAATTTATTTATATATACACTCATTTGAGAAAAGTTATTTATACTTTCTTTTTTTGGAGTCTGCATTTTAATTATTATAATAATTAACGTTATTTTATTTTAGTAAATACTTAATTTCTTTCTATTCATAATTATTATATTATTTTATTGTAATGGATAAAAAAACTATTAATGTAGCGGTATTATCACAAGAATTTACACAATTAATTAAAGATGATAATTCGCATATTATATATTTGGATGAAATTAATATAAGTCTTACTTCTTTTTTGCAAATTTTCTTTCCATTTGGAAATAACTTTGCTATTAATAAATCTATTTTAAATAATAGTAATAATAATATTTACTTTCCTTTAATTTCTCTTCAATCACAACATCGAAAAATAGATAAATTACCCTTTTACCTATTTGAAACAATTTTGACAAATATTGAAACTGATTTAAAAATGTCTAGAGAATGTTTTACCGAAGATTCATTAATAAAATTTCGTTCAGAATTTGAAAGCATACAATCTATTTTAGATTTGAATACATGTACTTTAGCTAGCTCATTAACTTGGACAATGATTCAAAAAATTATTGATGACTATCCATATGATGACCAAATTGTACTGGTAATCAATATAGTTTTTAAAACACCAACAGAAGGAGTAAAAGATAATATTCTAAAAATTCAATATGCAATTAAATAGGTAATATTTAAATTAAATATAATCAACTTAATCTATATATGAGCAAAGATTTAGATATAAGTAATTATAATTTTAATGATTTATTAAGAATTTTTAAATTAGATAGTTTACAAGATTGCCAAGATCAAACAGATAAAATTTATAAAAAAGTGGAAAAAAGTCAAAAACAAGAATATCAGGAATTTTATAGAAAAGCCAAAAAAATATTAAATGTATTAGAAAAAAAGTTTGACTCTGAAGACTCTGTTGAAACAATCAATGATTTTATTAAAAAGATTATTGCTATTAATAATTTTTCTTTTTACTCGGATAATGATCTTATTGATTTAATTATGCAAAGATCTCTACAAGCTTATAACGAGAATGTAGGAAAATTTAGTTTGTTAAACGAACCTAATTATAACGTGCAAAAATTTACACCCGGTTATAATAATAAAAATAATACCAATACAATCAATAATGGTTTTGTAAATTCAGTGGTCCCTGGGATATTAAATCCTGTAAAACGAATTACTTTAACTCAAAATATTTATCTTAATTCTTGTTTTAGACATAATTACTATAAAAGCGATCCTGCCGATTTTCTTTATATGTTTCCCTCTGAAATCAAAAACGTACTATCCTTACGTTTAGTATCAATTGAACTTCCAAATTCATGGTATTTAATTTCCGAAACCTACAAAAACAATTATTTTCAAATTACTATCGAAGATGAAAACCAGAAATATGTTTATCAAATTATAATTCCTCAAGGCAATTATGATAGTGATTCCCTTTCTTATTTCCTAAACAACACTTATTTCTATCTTTCATCCAAGGAAACTCTTTTAAAATATATTGAATTTTCAATTGATAATTTTAATTTTAGAACTAAGTTTAAACTCTTAGATTCTTCTAAAAAACTCACCTTCTCTATACAATTTGTTGATAATTTACAACAAAATATCATGTATACATTTGGTTGGTTATTAGGATTCCGCCTTGGAAATTATGCCAAAATAGAAAATGAATTATTTTCGGAAGGGTTATTTGATGCGGGTGGTGATAGATATGTATTCCTGGCCATAAACGATTTCCAAAATAATAATAATACAATTAACTCTGTATTTTTTGACAAGGGAATTTTAAATGAAGATGTTATAGCAAAAATTCCCATGTCAGATGGAAAACTTAGTCTAATTGTTAGGGAAGATAACAATCCGTTATCCAAGGTACGTAGGTATACTGGTCCTATTAATATTGCCAAAATTAATATAAAACTTTTAGATAAATTTGGAAATATTATAGATTTAAACAATATGGATTATAGTTTAACGTTAGAACTGGAACTTTTATATGAAAGTTTTAATTTTAAGAATGTAACACCCTAATTATTTTTATATAATATTAAACATGGTAATTTTGGAAAAATATCTTATCTTTTTCCCAAAATACTAAGGGAAAGTAAAAAAATTTTTTTGGAAACCGACTTTTATTGTTTTGATAATAAATAAAAATGAAAGTCTTAAAGTTTAATATAATTATATATTTTATGATAGACCATCAGATTAATGGAATGAATAGAGTGTTAATGCAACATAAAATTAATAATATGAACATTCATGATCGAATTGCATTATATTTTTTTCATAGAGATACACCTCCATTAAATCAATTAGAACAAACTGAGTTGGAAGAAAGGTCAAAGCCATATAATTGTTATGAACAACTCATTTTTATTCTTCACTATTTTTGTTGTTGTATATTTTAAAATATTGACCTTATTTTTTCAAGTTTGGGTTGTTCATATTTATTATTTTTCGGTATACCAAATATTTCATGGTATATTTTGTATTCCGTTTTTATTGATATTGGATTGGTTGTATAAATCATTGATGTTATATTGTTAGATTCTGAACTATAGTTTTTTTTTAAATTTATTATCCTTTCTACTAAATGTATTATCGTCATTATTTCCTTCCAATCATTAGCACTATTATTCTTTTGGTAAAAAATCGCTTTTTTTTTCATTTCCATAATTCGAGTATATCTATCGGTTGGTATATGACTTTTTGCTTTTATTAATCTTATAAAATCCTTATCTAGTTCCTCCAAAAATATTTCTGCATACCTATTTTTGTTGATTATTTCTTCTTTCCTACCAGCCATATAATTACTTCTTTTACCATTCATATAAATACAGAGGAGGAATTTTTTTCACTATAAGATTCATTTGAATTTAAAAATGAATCTGCGGATATATATTCAGTTGGCTTTTCTAATCTTTGTGTAAGTGATTTATCTAACAATAAACAAGGTCGACACCATTTATTAAAATCAATTCCATTATGCATATAAAATACAGGCCGTATATTATCCGATATATATAAACCATAAGGATAAAGAATTTGTTTAAATGATAAACATCGATCAAGTGGAAATTCTCTTTTATTTACACATTTTGGACATTGTGAGATATGTTCTTTAATTCGGCGATAAGTTATAAAGGAAGAGTTTGTATCTCTTAGGGAAAGAGGAACTTGTATATCATATTCTTTATAATTTGTAAAATAAAATTGTCTTAACAATGCATGGAACTCTTCAAAACTAACAAAACGAGCCATTCTGCCACCCATCACACGGGCACGATGAAATCGAAGGAGAGTATTATTCTTTCTTTCAAATAATATATCCGAAGCACTTTTTTCAGCCTGATGTGAAAACAATCTTTTATTTGACATATAATAACCAACCAAAAGATTACCATTTTAATTCTTTTTCAAAATAAGCTTCTAAATCAAAGTCTGAGTAATGATCAGGTTTGTTAGAATTATTTCTCATAATAACTTGTTCCTGGAAAACGCTTTTGATTTGATTTGTTTCTTTTTTCTTAAGAGAAATAGATTCTGTTGTAAATATATTAATCGGTAATTGAATGTGAATAATTAAATTTAAAACATCGGATTTAAACTCTTCTGTATACAAAAAATGAAATTTGTTATTCAAAATGTTTTGGATTATTTGTTTATAAGGTTTAACATTTTGATATTTCATCTTTCCAAAGAGTGTCGATTGTAGTGAAATTTCTTGTTGTAATTGAAGTTTTTCAACGGGAGATAAAATCCGGTTGTTCAAGTTGGTAAATTCATACAATAAGTTAACTTTAGTTCCAGTAGATGAAATTAATTTATCAAGTTTAAAAATTTCCTTTGATCTAACATCATTTGGGATGTGAAATGAATATATTGGGGAATTATAAAAGTATTTTTTAAAGAGTTCTAAAGATAATGAAATTGATTGCAATTCTATAATTTTATTTGGAGTTTTGTTAGAAATATAAAGAAGAGCAAATTCCATTTATACTATATTAATATTTAATACACCCAAATAATCTTTCTAAAAAATGTATTGGGGAATTATTTAAATTGATGCTATTATTTTCATACAAATTATTAAATAAGAATATCTTATAATGGTTTTTAAAAAATTGTAAACAATTTTTAAATACTTTACCGGGCGAATAAAATATAGTACCACTTACAAATTCGCTATTAATTTTCAAAACATTTAAATACCTTATTTTTAGTTCATTATTAAATTTATCTTTGTTAACTTTTATATAATAGTTTTTAGGTCCAATGCAATTACAAGAAGGATTTTTGTAAAGTACAAGCTGGCGTAAAGGTTTATCGAGAAGAAATTTTGTTAAATCAGTAAAACTAGGTTCTATAGTTTTCGAATGCAATTTGATAATGTGTGGAAAATTGTATTGTTTTTGAATTTCATCATACATAATAATTGTAGGGGTAATATCTGTCCCAAATTCTTTGGATTCATAAACTGCATACCAAGTTAAATTATTTTTAATATAATTTTTAAATTTTTCATCCACATTATTATTAATATTAAAACAAAAAGCAATATTGCAATCTTGTATTTTTACATATTTAATTAAATAATCTATTAACGTTTTTCCTTTAGCTTGATTCCCAATAAATACCAAAATTAATAAAGGAAAATCAGGATTAAAGTTTATATATCTTCTCTTGATTAGATATTTCGAAATTGAATCATAGGTATTATTGTATAAATAATTGGATACAAATGATGAACCAAGAGTTATTTTATTTTTATAAGAAATGAAAATTTGCTTGTAAAAGATTATAAATTTTATGGAAGGAAATATATTTAATAGTTGTTTTGGATGGTAAATAATTCCTTCCATTCCAATAACCTGGATATATCTAAGAATTTCCTCTTTCGTAGTAAGACTTAAACTATTTATTTTCTTACAAAAATATAAATCTACATCAAATGCATTTTTGATATGTATATTTTTATTATACGAATTGTCAAGTTTTAGATATTTTAAATATAAATCTATGTCACTTGTTGGAAAATATTCTTCTATTTTAAAAATATTACCCCAGATTTGCTCCCATGAATTTTGATTTTTCCAAAAATTATACCAACTAAACGCTTTAGAATTAATATCATAATTGCTACAAAACTTGTTACATAATTCAAATGAGGCAATGTTTCCTAATGATAAGTTTTTAGCATTTAAATAAAAATATAAACACTCAGGTATGATTGATAGTTCTCTCCTAGACATATAATATTCTAATTCGGGTGTAGGATTAGTTTTAGAAATAGGAATGGAATTTATTATCTTTAACATTATTGACTTAGATCGTAATGATAAACCACTATAAAAAGGTAAATTGCTTTCTTTATAAATAGTTGGAATTTCACAATTTCCAACAAAATCATAGGAAAGATAAACATTAAGATCACCAAAATTAATATATGTTTCTGAATTAAATAATAAAATTTTTTCTCCTTGGAACATATTCCAAAAGTTTTTTTTGGTCAATAGATTATTATATTCATCCTCGGATAAATTTTCTATATTCAATTTTACAATTTTTATATGAGGACTAATATTTTTTACAATTTTTTTAATAAATTCAAAATTCAAATTCCCACATATTATTGTGATTGACCAATTTTTTCCTAATTTGTATACATTATTCCGCAATAAAAACTCAAAATAATATTTTTTTTCAAATACTAGGATTACAGCTTCATTTTGGAGATTTAAGGATGTTGATATAATAGGAATGTTTTTAAAATAAATATTATTTTTATAACAGCAAAAGTCAAATTTCAGATTGGCCTTTAATATAATATCTTCATGGTCAATCATATATTCTTTACAAAAATCTTTATATTCATCTAATTTATCAGAACCGACCATATTATTAATTTAAAATATAAATTTTTAGAATTTGTATACGAAAAATATAAATATATATTTTTATTATGTTTTGATAATATAATGAAAATATTAATTTTCGGAGCGAGAGGATGGATCGGGAGCCAGTTTGTTGAAATTTTAGAAAAACTAAAAATCGAATTTAGGAAAGCTCTATCGCGAGCCGAGAATACCTTTGGTATTATAAGTGAGATTTCCGATTTTAATCCTACCCATATTATTTCCTTTATTGGGAGAACCCACGGATATGCAAACGATAAGTATTATCCTACGATTGATTATTTAGAGCAAGAGGGTAAGCTTAAAGAAAATATGCGGGATAATTTATATTCCCCTGTGCTGTTAAGTAATATATGCAGAGAGCATAATATACATTTTACCTATTTGGGAACAGGATGTATATTTTCTTATGATGATAAACACATTATTGGTCAAGAAAAAAATGGATTTCTAGAATCAGATAAAGCTAATTTTTATGGATCCTCTTATTCGATAGTTAAAGGTTTTACAGAACAATTGCTAAATAGTAATAAAAACACATTAATTTTACGTATTCGTATGCCAATAAACGAACAAATCAATAAGCGGAATTTTATTACTAAAATACTCAACTACGAGAAAATTTGTTCAATACCTAATTCAATGTCTGTATTACCTGAATTATTACCTCTCATTGTTCCATTAATGGAACAAAAAGAAATAGGAGTTCTTAATTTTACAAACCCTGGACTAATTACACATGATCAGATTCTTAATATGTATAAAGATATAGTTGATCCCTATTTCACATGGAAAAACTTCAATTTGGAAGAACAAAGAAAGGTATTATCTTGTGATAGATCAAATAATTACTTAGATACTAAAAAGCTTGAATTAATATTTCCACATGTAAAAAACATTAATGATTCTGTTTTGGAAGTAATGAAAAATTACAAGACTGAATTAAATAAAATAAAAAATTCAAAAAATTTACTAATAACAGGAGGAGCTGGATTCATAGGAAGTAATTTTATTAATTATTTTTTTAATTCGGAAAATAACCATTTCTATAAAGTTATAAATCTAGATGCGGTTTATTATTGTGGGAATGAAAATAATGTATATAAATCAATTCGTAATCATCCTAAATATTTGTTCCAAAAAGGAAACATTAATGACTTTAATTTAGTAGACAAACTATTAAAGGAAAATAATATCACCCATGTTATTCATTTTGCAGCACAATCCCATGTATTGAATTCGTTTGATGATTCAATTCGTTTCTCAGAAGATAACGTTCTTGGCACAAACAATTTGTTAGAAGCATGTCGAAAATATGGGAAAATTGAACGATTTGTTCATGTATCTACCGATGAAGTATATGGGGAATCTATGACAGATGTAAATGAGAAACATAAAACAGAACATTCAATATTATGCCCAACTAATCCATATGCAGCATCAAAAGCAGGAGCAGAATTAATAGCTCAATCCTATTACCACTCTTTTAATTTTCCTATTATAATTACGCGAGGAAATAATGTATATGGAAGAAACCAATATCCTGAAAAATTAATTCCTAAGTTTATCAAACAATTAAAAAGTGGTGGGAAAGTTACCATTGAAGGTTCAGGAGAAACAATACGCGCTTTTTTACACGCCTATGATACAGCCAAAGCATTTGAAGTTATATTGGACAAGGGTAAAATAGGGGAAATTTACAATATAGGGTGCGATGAAAACATGGAATATTCAGTAATGGAAATTGCCAAAATTTTAATCAAAAAAATAAAAAATACCGAGAATTATGAAGATTGGATAGATTATGTTAAGGATAGACCATTTAATGATAAAAGATATTATATTAGTAATCAAAAACTTAAGGATCTAGGGTGGAATATCGAAGTTAACTTGGAGGAGGGTTTAAATGATTTATTGTTCGATAACTACAAAATAAGTTTGTTAGATAATAAATTAACCAATAGAATTGAAAACAAAATGTCCTATTTTGGAAGTTGGATTAATGATTTATCTACTCTATCGCAAAAATTTAAAACAAATAAACCATTTGATCATATAATAATAAACAATTTTTTAAATGATGATTTTGCAAATAAAATTTATGAAAGTTTCCCAGAAGATATTAAAGGTGGAAATTGGCATAAATATTATAATCCGATAGAATTAAAATATGCTAATGATGATTTGGAAAATTATCCTGCTGTCATAAAAAAATATTTTTATTTATTGTCAATGGATGAAATTATTAATTTATTTAGAAAACTTTCTTCTATTGACGAATTAGAGTTTGATCCATTTTTACATGGTGCTGGTTTGCATATTCATCCAAAAAATGGGAGACTAGACCTACACTTGGATTATGAAAAACATCCTCAATTGGAAAAAGAAAGGAGATTAAATATAATCCTTTACATGAGCAAAGGATGGAATCAAGATTGGAATGGAGATACTGAATTATGGAATTGCGATGTATCTGAATGCATATCTAGATCTCCTGTTGTCTTTAATACTGCTATTATATTTCGTACCAATGAAGAATCATGGCATGGTATGCCGGAAAAATTAACTTGTCCAGAAGGAATATTTCGTAAATCTCTTGCTTATTACTACATTAGTCCTTTGGTAACTAAAAAAGAAGATATAAAAGTAGGAAATAATGGAGAAGGATATAGAGTGAAAGCAGCATTTCGCAAACGGCCACAAGATCCCAATGATGTAGTAAAAGAAAAATTATATCAAATTCGCCCATATAGACTAATCACTAAACAAGATATGGATAATATGAATTTTGTGTTTGATGAGAACAACCATTAAACAATCATAATCATTTTGATAGAATCATGATATTTATATTCTTTTTCCCAAATGATATCGTTGTAATCATAGTCTTCTATTTTAGGTTTCTTTTCTTTAAATGATATCTTTGGAAACTCGTAGGGCACCCGAGTTATTTGTTCTGTTAATGCAGGTATATGGTCTTCATATATATGAGCATCTCCTAGAAAATGAGTAAATTTTTCCGCTGTAAGATCACAATGGAATGCCAATAAATGGGTTAGAAAAGAATAGGAAGCAATATTAAACGGAACACCAAGTCCAACATCTCCACTTCTTTGGTATAAGCAACTTGAAAGGTATTTGTTGTCCCTTACATGGAATTGTACTAAAATATGACAGGGTGGTAAAACCATTTCATCTAGTTGACATGGATTCCACGAACTTAAAACGATTCGGCGTGAACTTCGAAGAACTGGATCCTTCAACATATTGATAATTGATTGTAATTGATCAATTCCTTGATCCTTATAGATATCGTTACAACTTTTATATGGAGCGTTAAAGTGCCGCCATTGGTGACCATAAATGGGTCCAAGATCATTTTCTTGGTAATGATCTAAATTCCTTGTCTTTAAATATTCTTTCGATGCATTATTATTCCATATTTTTACATTTTGTTTTACCAAATCATCATTATTAGTTGACCCTTTTATAAACCAACATAGTTCCTTAAAACAAGTACGCCAAAAAACTTGTTTAGTGGTGAGAAGAGGCATTGTATTATTATCTAATGAAAATTCCATCATTGCCCCAAATATACTTTTAGTGTTGCCGTTTCTCCCTTCCATAATGTGCCCATTCTTCAATATCTTAGATACCAAATCAATATATGGCTGTTCCGAATTCATTTTATTAATTATAGAGTTGTCTATAAATAAGAATTGATAAAAAATAATATCCCATAGGAAAGTTATCTATACAATTTTGGTTTAGATTTAATTATATTTATAAATTATAAATATAATGAACTTAATAAGTTTAGGAAATGCATGTAAAGTAAGAGAATCAATTGATAGATATAATGGGTCTCCTCAGAAAACTCATATTTTTGATTGGGTTATTTCCGATTTTGATGCTGTAGTAGAAATAATAATATCAATTGCGAATGGAGAGGAAAACTCAGTTTTTAATGAAAATAGTTTTATAAATGAAGGTTCACATCCAAACCTCCCTTCACATTTATGCCTTTCCCATAAAACATTAAACTTTAAGTCTATTCATGATGTGGAGGTTGATAAAGATTATCAAACAGAATATAATTTATTTATAAATAAATACCTAAGACGTGCAATTAGATTACGAGAATTGGTTAAAAAGGAAAATACTGCTATTCACTTTATATATTTTATTTGTTACGAAAAAAATATTCCTTCTATTAAACAAATTTATTATTTCATCATTAACATACAAAAAATAAGAGACCAGAAACCTTTTTTTATTCATATTCTTATCCCTCCAGAATTGGCCCAATTAAAATCTCAAATTGAGAAAATTGGTATTACTCAACATGTTAAATTTTTTTATATGACTTCTTTTTCTAATATAGATCCTGTCAAAGAACAAAGGCAAGATTTAAACTGGTATAATTTATACACTAACATTAAAAATTCAAGTTATTAAAAAGTGTTTATAGACTAGGGCAAAAAGGGATTTTATAAATGAATCAATAGAAAATTTCTTTTTATCTAATTTTTTTAAATACAAGTAAGCTTCTTTAATTTTTTTACTATCCAATAATGATGGTATTTCTTCAATGGAATCAAAGTAAAGAGGATAATCTTCACCTAAATAATCGATAACTCCTTCAATTTTATTTACAAAAATAGGCGTGTTTCTAACAATACATTCTAATATAGTATTGTTTGCTGCTGCATCGAAAAAATTAGCAATAACTATATTTTTTGATAATAGTTCATCAAATTCATTATAAGTTTTCGTGTATTTCATTTCTACTGACGAATCTAATTCAGAGGCATTTAAATTAAAATAAGTGCTTTCCTGATCTAATAAACGTTCCATTTTTTTAAAATCCTTACATCCTGTTAACCAAATTTTTTTGTGGCTTGGAATATCTATATTATAAATGGTTGTTACTTTTCTCAATTGTTGTCCTATTTGGATTAAATACTTATTTTTATTTTCCAAATATTTGTTTATATCAAATAAAGGTATATTGGATGTTTCTACTGGATGAAAAATTGTATAAATAGGAATTGAGAGTTCTAGATCAATATTAATTTTTTTTTTTAAATAATTAGTTAAATAGGGGCTAAGAGTAAAAAGAAATATACATTTTTTTAAACTATTTAAAAAATTATTATTTTTGAATAAATTATCAATATTTAATTCATTTAAATAACTGGGTGTCTTAGGTGTACAATGAATTATACCAATCCACTTGTTAGGTGCCAAAAAATCATTTTTCCACAAAAAATATGGTTCCATCATATCATAAAAATCTATATATGATGAATCTGAATAAAAATGACATTTTTCTAATTCTAATAATATACTTTTCCACCCACCTCTATGTTCCAACGCTTCCATATCAAATCTTGGCCTAAATTGAACGACGTTATTTTTAGCTAATTTCCTCTCCCAACTAGAATCACATAGCCAAAAATTATGACCTCCTAAACAATTTTCAGATATTATACTTTCTTGTGCGAACATTTTCGCTATAGAAAAGGGAGCTAATCTCCCGATTTTTAAATCTTCCATATTTTTGGAAAAATATACATCTTCAGGTGTTATAAACGAATTAGTTCTTTTCATATATTCAATTGTATGTGTATTTAACAATGTTTCATTCATTTCTATTGAATCTATTATTTTTTCCATTATACGTTTAGTTCTAAGTGAAAACCCTCCGTTCCCAACTCGAGATTTGTTACTATTATTATCCAACGGCCAAGGGGCACCAATATAATCATAATATAAAAATTTATCAATATTATTTCTGAAAATAATGGAATCTTCCTGGAAAATTAATATTTTTGATCCCTTGAGTTGTGTCCAAAATTCTTTTTTTGTGAGATATAAACTATATTCTGAAGGAATCACATTATTATAATCCGTTTTGATAATTTTAATCATAGGAGATATTTTCTTTGCTAAATTACTTACAAAATTATAATTCATATTACCACATATAATTGTTATACTCCATTCTTCACCTAATTTTAATATATTATTTCTAAGAATAAATTCAATATGAGGAAAAGCACGAAATTCAACAAGTACTGCTTCATATGGTAAATTTTGTTTTAATTTTGGAATATTAAATTGTCTAATATAATCCAAATAAAAATAACATAAATAACGGAACTTAATTTTATTATCGCTATCTATCTTATCAGAATCTACTTCATATATCTTACAAAATTGCTCTAGAATTTTTTGGTTATATAAATATTTCTTTTTTTTTAACTCTACGGATTCATTCTTTTTATAGGGTCTTCCTTCATAAAATCCATATTTTATAAAATGATCTATAGCAGTTTGTTCATCGGAACAATCAACGTCTCGATTCAGTTCCAAATAAACTTTGAAGTCAAAATCGGGTGGCAATATTGAATAGGGACGATACTCCTTTTTACCATAATTTTTAAAATGGTAAATCGCCTCCTCCTCGGTAAGACCTTCTAAATCTTTATTATATCTACAATATGCTTTATAATTAAAATCTTCAGGAAGATCGTTATTTTCCATTAATATTTAAAAATAAAATAAATATAGAATATAAAACCTTTTTCATTTAATAGCTTGAATCTAGATTGAATAATTATAAATATTTATTTATTTATTTTGTAGATTATTTAATGCTTTTAAATACTATATGGAGGATACGTGGACTGATGAAATTGAACAAATTTTAGAAAAGTTGCGTGTGAATTCTGTAAACCTAAGTGAATATCATCGGCAACAATTTTATTATTGGAAATCATATGGCAAATATTTCAGAATCCCTGTAATTATTCTTGCATCTATAAATTCCACAGCTAGTGTAGGTCTTCAAACTTTTTTGGCCCAAAAATGGATTAGTTTAATTTCTTGTGGGATTGGAATGGTTATCGGAATAATGGGATCAATCGAACTTTATTTATCTATTCAAACTAGCATGGACTTGGAGTTTAAACAAAGTAAAGAATTTTACACTTTGGCTATAGATATTTATAAGATGCTTCATTTAACTAGAGCCGACCGATCAGAAGATGGGAAAGATTATTTAAATAAAAATTATTCCTATTATATTAAGCTTGTTGAAGCTTCAAATTTACTACATAAAAAAATGAAAGTAGATGTATTAACTATATTACCTAAAAAATTAGATAACTATAAGGGTTCTTCTTTAATGACATCTAGCAAATCTATAGATAATTTAACTGAGTCATCTTTAGAATTTGAAAAACACGTAGAAAAGCCGGACTGGGAAAAAGATAATTCCAGGACAATGGGACATTTAATTACCAATCAAGATGAATCTGAAAACGATAATAATAATAATAATAATAATAATAATAATAATAATAATAAAACTAATGGAGCTAATAATGTTTAATCAAATTAAGATAAAAAATGATTTAATATTTAAAATTACCATAATTATGTTTAAAATATTCATACATAAATAAACAATTTTTTCTCATTTGAGTTTCTAGCTCTTCTGGTATTTTTTCTAAAATATCTAATAAAAATTCCAAGTCTTTTTCTTTTATTCTTAGAATTGATACTTTCCAAAAATCATGTTCCGGTAATTCCAATGTATCTGCTATCAAAATAGGAATACTTCCAAATGCTAAACTTTCCCAAAATCGTATAGAATTAGGCCCGGTACCCGACGGACATAATGAAAATCTACTCGTTAATAATAATTCATTATAGGATATTTTATCCTCATTTAATTGATCATCATCACAGAGTTTACCTTTATTTAGTTTATACACTTCATTTTGGAAATGCCATTGTTGAGTTTTTTTAACAAAACAATTATCTGGCCAATTAAAATCAACAATTTGTTTTCTAATATTGCTAATATATTTATCAGTATAAGTTCCCTGAAAAGATAATAAATATTCTCTATTTTTTTCTAATAAAGAATCTTTGTTATTAAGATAAATAATATTCCTTTCCGGGCTTTCAATGTTTACAGCATATAACGGAATGGCTATTAGTTTAATATTATTATATGTATCGATAAAAAAAGATTTATGAGAAATATATAATGTTTTAAGTCCAATAGAGCTAAAAAAATCCAATAATTCATAATATTTAATATGTTGGCAACAGGTAAAATATTTAGATTTAGGTATTTTATAGCTAATAATTATTTTTTTAATTTCATCTAAAAGACTAGAAATGTTAAGTTTTGGATTATTAAATTTTAAATCTATTATTGTAGCCCAAGGGAACGATATATAATTTAATTGTTGTAAATTTTGGCGGGAAAATTCCAATTCTGTAATTACTGGTTCTTGCCAACTTAATTTATATTTTTCCATTAAATTATTTAATTTATTATTCATATATATATATATATTAAAATAAATGATTTTAATATCCAGCTATTATGAACCTGACAATTCAGAAAGATTAAATGAAATAAAACAAGCTCTAATTTTAAATAACAATAATAAATTAATAAAAAAAATATATTTGATAAATGATAAAATATACGATTTAAGTTTTGTAAATAATAATGAAAAAATTAAACAAATTAAAAATGATGAACAGGTGTTAGGATTTAAAAAAGCAATTAACTATGCCAATTTATTTTTAAATGAAATAATACTTATTTCAAATTCAGATATTTCCTTTAATGATAGTTTAAGCCTGATTAATAAAAATTCTTTAAAAAATAGTGTTTGTTGTTTATCAAGGTATGATAATGATGGGTATGAGAATGATAAGTTTATTAATTCCCATTTAAGAACTAATGCTAGAAGCACACAAGATACGTGGATATTTTTATCTCCTCTGTTACTGAATTTCGAAGAAATCAATTTCCCGTTTGGAGTCCCTGGATGTGATGGAAGAATAGCTCAAATTTTTCTTGAAAACAAATATTTTGTTTATAATCCCTCTTTTTCTTTAATATCTAATCATCATCATAAAAGTAATTATCGCCCATATAAAGACAAAAAATTAAAAAACATCCCAGGTATAAGAAAGTTTATTTACCCTTCTCCTCTGAATGAATGTGATATATCTTTTATTTTTTTAATTAATGACTATTTTGAAAAATCAATTAAAGGTCATATATTAGAATTGGTTTCAGATTCAAATACTGAGTTATTTCCTACCATTTTTAAAAATTACATTAATAAAACTTATCAGGTTAGACTTGACCCCCTTACTTTAAGTAAGAATAAAGAGGAAGAGAGGAAGAAAGAGGAAGAGAGAAAGAAAGAGGAAGAGAGAAAGAATGAGGAAGAGAGGAAGAAAGAGGAAGAGAGAAAGAAAGAGGAAGAGAGGAAGAAAGAGGATGAGAGAAAGAAAGAGGAAGAAAGGAAGAAAGAGGAAGAGAGGAAGAAAGAGGAAGAAAGGAAGAAAGAGGAAGAAAGGAAGAAAGAGGAAGAGAGAATTAAGGAGGAAATGAGGAAGAAACGAAGATACCAAAGAATAACGGAAAAATTTTATAAAAATAATAATGATATAAATTTAATTGAAAATTATAATAGCCAAAATGGTGTAATAAATAGAAAAGAGTTAACTAGCTTGGATACAATATATCAAAATACCAAAGTTAGTAGTATCTTGAATAAATTTATTAAAAAAAAAGATCAGCATTTAAACAATAAGTTAAATAAAATAATTGATAATCAAGAAGAAATAAAACTAAATAACAAATACGACTATAAAAGTAAATTAATTAGAAATAGTTCCCTTATTATTAGTAATTATAGTAATGTTAGATAAATCAACTAATAATGAAAATACCTATAAAAACTAAATTCCTATTGGAATTTCCAAATTTAAAAAAATAAATATAATTCTAATAGTATTATATGTATTTAATTTTAAATTATTACATATCTACCAATGAAATAAGAAAGAAGGAATTAGAATGGTGCATAAATAGGAATTTGGAAAACCAATATATTGAAAAAATTATTTTATTAAATGACCAAAATTATGATTTATCATTTATTGAAAATAAAGATAAAGTAATTCAAATAACCAATTTGGAAATTGGTACAAAACTTAATTACCAGTGTGTAATTGACTTTGCCAATACATATATGAAAAATAAAATTTGCATAATAGCCAACACGGATATAATTTTTGATAATTCATTGGATTTATTGACAAAATTTAATTTTGATAAAAAATTTATTGCGTTATCAAGGTATGAACTATTTACAGAACAATTAGCTAAAGAATATAGCCAGGATAGTTGGATATTCAGGTCACCCTTAAATATAAATACTTCCCATTGCAAATTTGATTTTGGGAAGATGGGTTGTGATGGAAAAATAGCTTATGTAGCACATAAACATGGATATAGAATATTAAACCCGGCTTTGTCAATAAAATCATATCATAATCATCGTTCTAATTTCAGAACGTATAAATCATCAGATAAAATAAATAAACCTTATTTATGGGTTTACCCTAGCAGAATTAATCAAATTAGCAAGTTGAAATTGAAAACAGATTTAACGCTACAAAATATCAATAACAATTAAATAAATTGAAAATAAAATAGATAATTGATTATATAAAAAAAATAAAAAATATATATATATGAGTAAATTTTTAGACATAAGAAAAAAATATGACTCATTTGATTGGGAATATTATTCGTCTAATTATTTTGAGGATGATAGAAAAAAATATAGTTTAAATAAAGAAGATTGTTGGTGGCATTATTTAACAATTGGGAAAGAAAAAAATTATCTCTACTTTGATATTAAGGATAGTGATATTAGAAATATAAAATGCAGTGATTTTGATTGGGAAGAATATGCTGAAAATTATGAAATAGATCAAAGTATATATCCAACCAAATATCACTTATGGTGGCATTACGTAAATATAGGAGAACCAAATGAATACATATTTTTTAGTAAAAAGAGAAAATATGATTTAGATAAGCAAAAAAATAATTTTGATAAAAAATTTTATTTACAAAAGTATAAATATTTACAAGTTCCAGAAGACAAACTTTGGTGGCATTATTTAAATTTTGGAAAGTCGATGGGTTTTAAATATTTTGATAAAGTTGATTCTATAAATTCAAGTTTAAAAAAGAGTCATTCTCTCTATGAACGAAATAATTATTTTAAATTATACAATTGTAATATTTTATTATTCTTTCCTACTCTATCTATTTACTCATCTTCTTTAGATTATGATCATGTTATGTTTAATTTGTCACAATCATTAATTAATTTACAATCAAATTTGAATATTTATTGTGTGAAATTTGACTTTATGATAAAACAATTGGTTTTACTAGAAGACCATGAGATAAATAAATTATTTAATAATAATGTGATTTCATTAGAATTTAAAAATAAAATGTTAATGGAAAAGAATTCTCTTTTTTTTGATAAAATAAAATTTAATGAAAATAATATCTTTCTAACAACCTTTAATTTTTTTCCCACAGAAATAAACAAATTACCTAAATTGGGAGAAACAATCTCATCCTATAAAAAAGTAGGTATTTATGATTTTATGCAATATCTTAATAGCAATAATGATGATAGTAATCTAAATAAAATTACAATAAATTTTATTTCAAAATTTGATGTTTTATTTACTTCCTCAATTAATAATAAAGAAAAACTACAATCCTTATTGAAAAAACATACTTTTGCAAAACCCGAAATGATAATAAATGAAGTTATACCTCTTCATTATAATTATAATAAACAAATTTCCAATGTAGAGATAGGAAATAATTTTATACTTATAATTGGTAATTTGAGGGAAAACAAAGATATTTATTATGTTATTTCTCAATGTAAAAAATTTAGTCTAAAACATCCGTCTGTTCAATTTTATTTGTTAAATCATAAAATTAATAAAGAATCACTCTTTTCTCAAAAAATAAAATATTTTATTAATACGAATTTTACTTTAATAGATTATGACAATTTGACAGGTTATATAAATTTAATCGAAAAAGCTAAATTCATTATAGTTTTAAAATTAGATTCTTTTTATATAAATGATGTTAGAATAGCGTCTTCATTAGGAAAAAATATAATAACAAATACTAATAATAGTAATTTTGAAGATGGACTTGATATAAAAAATTTAATTAAATGTAATTTTGAGAATGATGATTTAAATATGTGTATAAGTAAATTTTATGAAAACGAAACTATTGATAATAATTTAAGTACTAGCTTAAAAACATGGGCTGCCTATTCTGGTGAATTAATAGGAATTTTAAAAAATAAAAAAATTATTAGAGTTTTTAAAAATAAAGAAAATAAAAGTGATAATAATACATTATTTATTTTTATTGATAAAAATGTAGTTTATTCAAAATTTCAACAAATTTTATTTAACTCATTAATTGACTTTTCAAATAAAAATTCTAATTTAAAAATGTATTTTATTACTTGGATAAAAAATCAATTTGTTTTAGTAAATCAACAAATGATTAAAAATTTAGATTATGATTATTCATTATTAGATATAACAAATGATGATTTAATTTCACATTTAAAGAATGGAATTGTTTTTTTTAGTGAAAATTATTATGAAAATAATATATTTATATCTAATTTCCTTATAGAAAATAATATAAAATCAATTTATTACTTTCAATATAATGATCCTTTTCTCGCAAATTCCTCCAAAGATTGTTTTTTTTATTTAAATTTATTAAACAGCTATAAACTTATTTTGAATAATTTTACGTGTTCAACCATTACTAACCAAATTGAAGCTCTACCTGGTTCTTTTGGATTACCTGTAATAGATATAATTGATTTACCTTATACTAACTATAAAGAATTGCGGAGTTATGAAAAGAAAAGTATCAAAAATAGAATAACAATTGGTATGTATAATCCAATAGGATATAAGCATATCCTGCAATTTTTAGACCAAATCAGTTATCATAATTATTCATTATTAGAAATATATATAGTTGGAGAAAATAAACTATTAGATCAATATCCTAACAAGTATAATAATGTAAATTGGTTAAATATAAACACAACATCCTTTCCCAATTTTATAAAACAAATAAATTATATGTATATAGAAAATGTCAATTTAGACAATGAACTTTTAAGAAGAGATTGTTTATGGTTTAATTGCCCAGTAATATGGAATGATGTAGTATGTTTAAAAAATCAAAATATTAATGGTTGTATAATGTATGATTTAAATAATAAAGATTCAATACAATATATTTTTGATGATAAAAGGTACCTAGATAAACAAAATGAAATTGTTTGTATACAAATGGATACTTGGAATAATTATATTCCATTATTAGTTGATAAAATTATTAATTTATAAACAAAATATTTTTTTTGTAAATTAATTTGATATTAATTCTAAATCCCAATCAATCATTTTTTTAATTAATCCTCTAAAATCTAATTTAGGTTTCCAATTTAGTTCCTGCATTGTTTCTTTACAATCTCCCCATAATAGGTCAACTTCTGCAGGTCTATATAACTTTTCACTAATTGTAATAATGGGAATTTCATTATTATATATTAATTTAGTGTTTAATGGTTCTAACTCATCGATATGCCATTTTACATCTAATTGTAAATATTCACATACAATATCGATAAATTCCTTTACTGAATGTGTTTCGTTTGAACTTAATACATATTCCCTAGGATTTTCTCTGTTTAGCATTAACCAAACCGCTTCCACAAAATCCTCAGAATCTGACCAATCTCTTTGAGAAAAAATATTTCCTAATTCGAATGCTTTAATATCTTTGCCTTCTTCAATTTCTTTTTTAATCCGGGCCATGTTACTTGTTATTTTCCTAGTTACAAATTCTTTTCCTCTTCTTTTTCCTTCATGATTAAATAAAATGCAGTGAATTGCATATAGATTATAGCTTTCACGATACACTTTTACTAAATGCCGTGCAGCACATTTTGACGCACCATAGGGACTTCTGGGCTTTAATGGATGATTAATATCCTGTGGTGAATAATTCACATCTCCTAATTCTTCACTTGAGCCTGCAGAATAAAACCTGCATTTTGGGCAATATTCTTTTATAGCCTCTAAAAAATATATTACAGGCAGAGTGTTGGTAGTGAATGAATAACAAGCCATATTCCATGATTCGCCAACAAAGCTTTGAGCTGCAAAATTAATAACATAATCTGGGTTTATTTCCTTTATTAGATTGATAATTGATTGATTATCTAATAAATCAAAATAAACTAGTGAAAACCTTGGGTCATCAATATCTTTGATATTTTCATAATTTTGAACTGATAATCTCCTTACTCCACCATATATAAGATGATTTGTATTTTTCAATAAATATCTTGTCATATTTGATCCATCTTGTCCAGAAACTCCCGAAATTAAAATTTTTTTAATTTCCATATGTTATAATTAAATATTATATTAAATATTTATGTATTTTGATTAATCGTATGCAAAGGTTCCTCAGAACAACAATTTATATTTAAATTCATATGAACCAAATTTTGCAGTAGATCAGTATTTATTATTTGACTAGAATTAATTACAACAAAAGATAAATTTAAAATAGAAGTTCTAAAAACTAACTTATTTTCATTTCCTATACTATTTTCAACATCATTTAAAAATAATTCATTCTTCTTAAATTTATTAATTAACAAATCATTGTTCTTATTAATTAAATAATAACTTGAGGTACTGATATCACATGCTGGGGTATTATTTAAATATTCAATATGAGTTTTGGAAAATATTGTTTCTAAAGTATCAGAAATATCTATTAAACAAAAGTATTCTGTCTCAGTATATTTTTTGATTTCATCTATTGTAATTTCGTTTTTACTTTCTATCCATTTGATTGATGTTTCACTATTTGTTTTTTGTTGCTGTTGTTTTAATTCAGATTTAAAAGTATTGTTTTTATTATTTGGGTTAAAAAATAAGTTTAATAATATTTCTTCAACATTTATCTGATTAAAATATTCTTCAATAAAGGAGGCTAAATAAGTTATTTTTTCAGGAATAATATAAACATTCCAAGTTAAAGTTTTTTTTAAATTTGGTTTGTTTAATTTCATAATATCATAATTTAATTTTTCATTAAAAGTTTCACAATTTATATGAGTCTTGTTCATTTCTTTCAAATAAACAAAGGATTTTTGTATAAGACTTAATAATATAGGTTCTTCATACATAATCATTAAATCTTTGGTTGTTTCAAAAAATAATGGATAATTAGGACCTAAATATTCTTCACTTGAAGGTGTTCTTCTTAATAAAATGGGTGTATTAAAAGCAATACATTCTAATATAGTGTTATTGGCAACTCCATCTACTATATCTGCAAAAACTACACTGCCGGTAAACAATTCTTCATAATCATTATTATTAAGTTGAAATTTAAATTCAATGGTATTATTGTTAGAAGGTAATTTTATATTGCTAAAAAAATCCTTTTTAAAATCGTTTTTTATAATTATTTTTTTCTTAAAAGAGGGAGGTACTTGTAAATTAATAAATGTATTAAAATTACGTAACCACCATCCAATATGTATTATTTTTTTATTTTTTAAAAATTTGTCATAACTAAATGAAATTTTATTATCAATAATAATTGGATGGTGAACGGACATAATTTTATTATTAAGTTCGGGATAACTAGTTGTTAGCGATTCTTTATGTGACAAACTTAAACAATATAAATATTCAACGTGTTTGAGAAGATCTTTTGTCTTCAGTAAAGAAATTAAGTTTTTATTTAATTGTTGCTCATCTGTTAATAATATCCCATCTGGTATAGATGAATTATTAAATCGTAAATTAGGATTATGAATAAAACTTATTATTTTCAAGTTATCTTTTTTAATTTGACTTATGAATTTATCATTTACACTCTTATTTCCCCAAATCAAAAGTTTTTCCAACCATTCATCAAAAAAAATTTTCTCATAGAGTTTTCCATTAAACGTATTTACTTGATAATTTTTAATAAAGTTATTTATTATTTTCTCCCAACCACAATAGTGTAATCCATAATTACTATATTTAGGTTTAAAATATAAATTATTAAAGTTTGTTAATACATTTTCCTCCTCCTCATCATTACTTTTGCTCAATTTTTTAAACACTCTTCCTTCTTTCTTTCCATAATAAATCCAATGTTGGAAGGCTTTTTCAAAAGAATTTATTCCTGAAAATTTTAAATCTTCATAGGAATTTACATATTCTCTCCAATCAAAGTCATGTTTATTTGCTTCTTCTAATTTTTCAAATGTCCTTCCTTCTCTTTGGCCATGATTATGCCAATGTAAAAGTGCATCTTCATAGGTATGAAGAGATTTTTTTAAATCAGGATAGTTTTCCCGATATTGAACCCAATCAAAATATTGATTTTCTCCTATATTATATTTATGTTTTCTCCTTTCCTTTTTACCATGCAAATTCCAATGTTCAATTGCTTCTTCTTTCAAGTTTACCCCCTTTAATTTAATATCTTCGTTGTTATGAAGATAAAATTCCCAATCAAATAATTCTTCATCAGGAGTATAATGTGTTTTTCTACCTTCTTTACATCCTATATTCATCCAATGATTAAGGGCTTTCGAATAGGTGTTTATTCCAATTTTCAACAAGTCCTTATTATTTTCAATATATGCCTTCCAATCAAAAACTAATTCATTGTGTTCAGGAACTATTCTCCCTTCTAGTTTTCCATATTTGTTCCAATGACTTTTCACATCTTCATAATTATTTAGCCCAGCAATAATTAAATCATCGTAATTCAAAACGTATTGTAGCCAATTTTTTTCAGTTATTTCCATTAATCGGTTGTTAACTTTTTCTTCTATTTTTACATTCTTTTCCTTAATGATATCACATTCATTATTTTCACTTCCTTCCTCTTCCTCTTCCGTTTCTACTTTTTTTTCCTCTTTAGCCTGTATTTCCTCCTTTTCTTCGGCCTCTTCCATTTCTACTTTTTTTTCCTCTTTAGCCTGTATTTCCTCCTTTTCTTCGGCCTCTTCCATTTCTACTTTTTTTTCCTTTTCTTTTACGTCATTTTCCTCCTCTCCCTCTATCTCATTATCCTCCTCTACTTCTCCCTCGGTTTCCTCTACTACATTTATATTATCTTGTTCTCCTATATTATTTAAGAGTAATTTGTCTTGATTAGTTGATTCATGACAAATTTCTGATTCAACATCTACTTTATCGGGATTATTAGATTGGAAATTTATTTCTTTTATCTCTTCCTGTTCAATTTCTAAAATATTTTTAACAATTTCTTCATCCTTATTAACTAAAATCTGGGAGTCTTTTGAATCAGATTTATTTGGTAAAAAGACTAAATTAGATGTTTCTTCTGGTTCAGATAAAGAATCTAATTTATTTTCTATTGAACAATCTAAAGATTTTTCATCACTTATTATTTCCTCTTTCATTTTGCTAGTTTTACTTTTAGATTGACTAATAATGTTATTTTCCAATGAGGATAAAGTATAATCATCCATCGTTTCATTAGTATAGTTGTTATTATCATTTAATATGAAATCAATTGAAACATGTTTTATTAATAAATCATCATTATCATTGTTTTCATTTAATAGTTCTTCTAAAGACGAAAAATCATTGTCATCATCACTATTATCCGCACAATTTATTTGATCATCCATTTATATTATACAAATAAAATAAATTTTAATATATTACTTTCCAAGGCATAGATTCAAAAATTCTTCCGTACCAAGGTTCTTGAATATATGGATAATATATATTTTCAGTGTAAAATGCGAAAAAACCAATCATCCAAGAAAAGGTTCCTCCTGATAAAATTATGGTTTTACATGTAGAGCCAAACATGATCGTATCAATTTCATCTGCTTCAACGATATTTAGATTGTACTTCATAATTAATTCTCTACAAAAGTCCGAATTAATAGTATCACTGGAAATATAAGCACGTTCCCAAGTCGACCCATCTAAACATTTTGTATAATATTTTTTCAAGTCTATATTTTTCTCTAATAAATCACCTAATCTTACGTGAATAAATAAATCATAATTATTATTATATCTTTGATTAAAATTATTTTTTAATTCTATATTTTTTTTATAGAGAGGATGCGACCAATATTTTTGTAATTGTATAACTAATTCTTCAGTTTGACACCAAAGTTTATTATTTATAAGAATATTACATGGATCATGTGAGAAAATTATATATTCGTTAAAATTTTCATCATTAAGTTGAACAAATTTTTTAGTAAAAGTTCGCGAACCTGAAAATAATTCTACTCCAAGCTTCTGAAATTTTTCATTGTACTTATATTCAAATTTTAAATTATATTTTAAAGCAATAAAATGACACACCATGTTAATAAAAAAAAGATTTCCAAACCTTCCATTATGAGTTTTTGTTGTATTTAATGGATATAGTGGACGTTCCTCTTTTTTACCATGTTTATGGTAATGATTCCAAGCCAGAGTTTTAGTTTTTTCATCAAGAATATTTGTAATTGAATAATCTGAAATAATATCGGAATTTAAAAATAAATAAATTTTATAATCAAAATTTTGGTAAACCAATTCGTTTTCCATTTATTTTTTTATATATATATATTATAAATAATTTATGAAAACATTAATACACGTATGGACACATGAATTTAATATTGATTCCCATCATTTAAATAAATATAATCATCTTGGTGAAAAAAATTTTTATTTCGGAATTGGAGATTTAATAAGATCTACAATTAAATTATATTATCTTGCACGTAAATTGAATTTTAACTTGTATGTAGATCTTCAACTCCACCCGATAAGTCAATTTTTATCTCTTCCATTTAATCCATTTTCTTCTCTTGTGAAAGAAAATAAAGATAATATAGATTATGTTTGTTATGGAGCTGTAGAAGATTATGTTAATCAAAACCCACCAAACAAAATAATGTATATTCTAACAAATGACTTTTATGATGGAGAAATTGATGAAGATTGTAGACAATTTATAAAATCCCTTATTTTGCCAACTACTGAAATGCAAGAATATATTGATTTTGTAACCAATAATTTGCCTTTTGAAACCTATAATATCCTTCATGTGCGATTGGGTGATAACTATTTTCATCATAATAATGAGATTCCAGATTTTTCAGAAATTAAGAAATCTATCTCTTTACATGATAATTCCCAAGATCTTCTGATAACAGACACTCCCTTATTAAAAAAACATTTATTCTTAAATGACAATATTTTTTCTTTAAATACATTAATTTGCCACTTGGGATTGGAAAAAGATCCGAATAAAATAAGAGACACATTATTGGATTTATTTTTAATGATCAGATGTAAAAAAATCAAAACATATTGTAAAATCCATAATGTATCTGGCTTCGTAAAATGGATATCTTTAATCTATAATATTCCATTATTAATTTTATAAATATTATATATTTGAGTTAAATTAGATATTAATTCTTTATTTGGATAATTTAATTTTTCATATATAATTTTTTTATTGTTTTTATCTATTAATATAATTTGTAAATCTGGATAAATAATATCCCTTATTAAAAATATTAAATTAGCTAGGTCGATTGGCTGATTTATTTTGGTCAAACTAATTGTTTGATTTTCTACAAATTGTAATATTAATTTCGATATTTCTGATATAAGTTGTTCAATGTAGACTAAATTGATATATGTATTTTCAATTTGTTTCGTCCAGGACGAAATATTATTTCTTCTTAGTTCATCAATTTGAAAAATAAGAGATGGAACAACTCTACTTTCTTTTTTAAATAAATCGTTTATACCATACAAGTTTGGGATTATAAAGTTGATTATTTCTATATTTAATTCTTGACGAAAAATTTCAATTATATTATCTAAATGTATTTTATTTAGTAAATATCCTCTATTTGGACTATTTAAAATATTCCCAAAGGAAAGATGTTCCGATGAATCTTCTTTATAAGACCGATAACTAGAAAAAAAAAAAATTTTTTCAATAAATTTTTTGGTTTTTGAGCATTTTAGCAAATTTAAATTTATCATTATATTTTCGTGGTAAAGATCAAATTGATTTAGTCCTTTATTTTCTTCTGAACTCCCTATGCGGCCTGCACAATTTATTATTATTTCCGGTTTGTGTTTATTTAAGATTTCATCTATATCATTACTATTTAATAAATTGCATTGTGATTTGTCAAATCCGATTGTTTCGTAATTGTCTAAAAATAACTTTGATGTTAAATTTTTTCCAACAAATCCATTACAACCTAATATTATAATTTTTTTTTTTGTATTCATATATCATAAGTATGAAAAATAATTTAATAATTAACTCCATAAAAGAAAGAATAAAAAATTACAATGTAGTTATTTATGGAACAATTCGTGATGTGGAAGCCGACTTTTTAAGTTCCTTTATAAATTTGGAAATGATTGGTGGTATGTTTAATAAAGTATTTTATGTTATATTGGAAAATGATTCTTCTGATAATACAAGAACTTTATTGAAAAAATGGGCTGGGGAAGATAAAAATAAAAAAATAATTTTACTAGATAATTTACATTATTATTTTCCTTTACGTGCCACTAGATTAGCATTTTGTCGGAATGAAATTTTAAAGTTTATGAGGGAATCTTCATTTGAAGAAGACTATCAATTTGCTATCCATTGTGATTTAGATAATCGGTTTTGGAGTTTAAATCCAGATTCTATTTGTCATTTTTTCGATAATTCATGTAAAGATGATTGGGATATGATGTCTGCTGTTAGTACAAGTCGATCATACTATGATTATTGGGCATTAAGATGTGAAGAAAGTTGGTTTACAAGGAATATATTTTCATGTGCAAATGAAGGTATACGATATGAAAGCAAAATAGAAACATTTGATTCTATATTAAAAAATACTGAAAATCCAATTCCCGTGCAATCTAGTTTTAATGGAATGGCTATTTATAAAATTAAATCATTATTAGCGTCTAACTATAATTCGAGTTACTATTGCAACGTTTGTCATAATAATAATGAATCTTGTAGAGAGGATAATGATCATATTGGACTTCATAAAAGAATGGTCTATAATGGATGTAAATTATTTGTTAATAATAAAGTAGAAATTCACTCGCGCAAAGAAAATTATTTACCCTATAACAAGTTTATAGAACAAATAAATGTTACTGACATAAAGAAAAATATGATAACATGGTTAATATATACGGAAAAAATTGACTTTTATAAGGACGTGTTGTTTTTAGGGAATAATATTGCGTTGTATGCTAATTCTGTATCAAAGTATTATTTTGAAAATAATTCCAATAAAAAAATTTATTATTTGGGAAAAGAAGAATATTGGTTCCTAAATACCAATGTTGAAAGAATTATTAATTTTGATGAATTTAAATCAACTTATTTTAGTTTAATTTATATTAGTGAAAGGAATTATTTGGAGGCCACGTATTTGTTAAATCAAATCAAAGGATATGTTTCCACTGGTACCTTAATTATTTTTACTGATTTTTTTAATTTTAATGATTTTCATACCAAGGTTTTTAAAGCTTTTTATGAATTTGTTCAAATGAATCATATAAATTTTAAATGGGTAATTACCAATTCTCATTCAGAACAATATTCTATATGCATAGAGGTATTAGAAGTTCAAAATATAACACAAGACGATTTATTGATAAATTATAATAGTAATGAATATATTGAATTTGACTGGATACGCTATACAAATACCTATAGTGATTTGGCACATGTAACGTCAAAGGATAATGCATTTAAGCATTGGCTGGTATATGGGCAGGAGGAGGGTAGAGAATATTTCAAAAAAGAACAGACGATTACACTTTCAACTCTACAATCACAAATTATTATGGAAGAAAATTTTGATTGGGAAATGTATCTAGATTTAAATTCTGATTTGAGAGAAAATGGACTTAAGAATGAAGTAGATGCTATTAATCATTGGTTTAAACATGGAAAAGCTGAAAACAGAAAATATAAATTTGATTGGTGCAAATATATTGAGAATAATAACTTGATTGTTTTAAATATTGATAATAAAGAAAAAGCAATTGAGCATTGGAAAGAAAATGATTGTCCTGACCAAGACGAATTAGATATAAACGACGATTTGTTTGATTGGCAATATTATGTTAAGAATAATTCTGATCTTTCTCATTTAAGCCATTATGAACTTGCTAAGCAACATTGGGATTTACATGGAAGAAAAGAAGGGCGGAAATGTCATGCATTTAGTTGGACAGAATATTTGATGGAAAATCCAGAATTAGTAGATGAAGGTATAGATTCAGAAGTTAAAGCATATCTACACTGGAAATCCAATCATAAGTAATTAATTATAAATAAAAATGTTTATTTACTTTATGATTAATTGGAATATTGTTGAAGAACATTTTAAAAAGCATATTTTTTATGATATAAATAATAATAAACCTAAAACAATAGTAATGTTTGGTAACTGCCATATGTTACCTATTTCCTATTTTTTTAATTTATTAACATTGTGTGAATTTAATATTATCGTTATTTTGTCTTGGTTTTATGAAAGAACTTTCGAAGATGAAAAATTAAGTAAAGTTAAAAAAGAAATAGAAAATAAAGTTAAAAATTGCGATATTTTCATTTATCAAAATCATTTTAAATCCTATGGAATTGATGCCAACATTATTACAGAAAAAGTTAAACCTGGATGCTTTGTTATTAACATCCCCAATATTATATTAGATTGCTTTCATTTTAATATTCACGATCCTTTATCTAAAATAAAAGAAGATTATAATGAGTCTGTTAATAAATTATATAATACGATAATTAAAAGTGATTTTAATAATTTTGTTTTTATTTTAACCCATCTTAAACAAATTAGATTTTTTAACACTAAATATCATCCAACCCACTTTTTATTATATTTATTAACTTTAGATATGATTAACTTGGTTAAATATAAAAAAAATTATATTACAATTGATCAATATTATGACCAAAATATAAGAAATACATTTATAACTTCGAATTTTAACGATTTTGTTTTCCTACCTGACAAATGGGAATATAATGAGTTTGACTACCTAATTAATCAATTTTCTAATTCACAAGATTATTTTGATATTAGATTTTGACAATCTTCGATTATAAAGTTCTTATTTTCTAACAAAACATTTATAATCTTTCTATAAAATTGTCGAAATTTGGACTTATTTTTTGCTATATCCTCAAACGAAAACCATTTTATTTCCGTTTTTTCAAATAACTTAGACTTACGTATTATTGATTTATCTAAGTTATGTTGAATAAAATTTTGATATCTATTAAAATATAATGTTAGGGAAGGGTCATATACAATTGGGGTAAGAAAAACCATATAGCCTTTATGTTTATTTTTGACATTTGGTAAAAAAACATTTAAGTAACCTTTATTTTTCAAATGATGTGTTAATTCCTTTTCAGATCCTAAAAATCCGGAAATTTCTTCGCTACATTCCCTAGTTGCTGTTTGTAAATAAGTCTCATTTTTATCCGTTCCGCCTCCAAAATCACTCCACCCTGGATTATCATCGATATTTCTTTCTTTACCAAATAAAAAATATAATTTTTTATTAATAAAACAAAAAGGCAATATCCCTGCACCCATTACTTTATACTTATAATTAAATTATTATAAAATAATTAAATAAGATTATTATTATTTAATTATGTTATTTCTTTTTGATAAAAAAAAGAAAGTTTCATTCAGTAGTAAAGTTTATGTGGTATTGATACCATCTCGCTCAGAATATAGTTATTTTGGATTAAGAGAAAATTTATGGTATACAGAAGAAGACTATAGAAAATTTACCTTGGATTCAATTAGAGTTAAATCCCAATCGGTATCATTAAACGCTTAAATATTTATCTATATAATTTGCTATTTTTTCCGATCCAATTTCTGATGGTTCAATTTCATATATAAAGTCCTTTCCGGTGTTCATTATTTTAGAGATGCGAACCACATTGCAATCTTGATTGGTGAATTTTGTTAGAGAATTATTCCATATAGAAACCTTTTTATAAAAAGGTTTACATTGAACAAATGGAGGATAATAAACATCCAATATTAATATCCTATTATATCCTTTATTTTTAATTTGTTTAATCATTTCCTCATATTGGTACTCTATATCATTAATATTCTTCCTAGCTAAAATATCATTTCCTCCCACCGAAATTATTATTACATCCTTTTTGTTTAGAAGATTTAATTTATTCAATTGGAAATCGATTGTATCTAAAGTAGTATTGTCTTTTGCTAAACAAGTAACATTATAACCTAACAACTTAAGTTTATTTTCAACATTGTTTTTCTCTGATACATAATTAGAATTATTTAAAATACTATCACCAATCAATATTAAGTTAGATGGATTTTTATACCCTTCCCAATATTTATAAAAAAACTTGTATAAGTAAAAATATCCAGCTATTATTGCTAATACTATTGTAGTTGCTATTGGATAATTTAACATACTTATATTTATTTGATATTAAATTGTACGCCAGCTCCCATTTTTTTTTATCCTTACTTCTAGGGAATCAATTTTGCTTCCTGAATCATAGGGTTGAGCCATAACAGCATTATTAGAATCATTCTTTACTCTTAATATATAATTTTTTTTATCATCTATTAATGAAATTTCATATCCAGGCAAAGTTGTAATTGATATATCTCCTAGTGATGTATCTTTTAAGTTTAGTGACATGGGTGTTCCAATTTCAATCTTTACTCTAGTTGAAGTAGGAGAATAGGAATAATAATTTTTTAAATCAGGAATTGATCTATGTATAGGTAAATAAGTAGGTATTCCTCCCTCTCGTATTTCAAATATTCCAGCTTGCATATTTTTTGCATAACTATAATTAGCTTCTGTATTACTCATCGACATATCTACATCTCCCTTATTTTTATTAGAAATACTAAATGTACTTTCATCCCGTTCCCAGAAACCATCGCTTTCATCTAGTTGATATTCAACAGAATTTGAATTCAAATTATCGTTGCTTACAAATATGAAATATGTACCATATGGTAATTCTTCTGGTATTTTGAAAGTGAGAATGGAAGAAGAGATAAATTGAGGACTTATTCTTGTTTGACCAAAATTCACTATAGAATAATCTCTATAGTTGGTACCTTTCAATGTAATATAAGAGTTCCCTCCTGCAATAGAAGAAGTGCTTGAGGTTTGTTGAATAGATGGAGTTATATTGGGACGCAAAGCCCCAACAAATGATGCACATGCCAAATTAGTCATGATATTATTATTAAATAACATTTAAATAATAAATATTCAATTTAATACTGGTATAAATTTTCACTTATTAACGTTAAACACCATTCTCCTCCGTGTAAATCCACAACAAACCCTTTATCATCTATTAATTTTAAATGGATTCGGTCGATATCAACTGGACCAAAATATACCCTTCTATTTTCTTGAAGAGTACCTCCAAATTCAGAGTATAATTCTCCAGTTCTCATATTTCCTAATTTAAGTGGTAAAATTGCAAATGTATCAGATGCTGTCGGGGCTTTTCCTCTATACGAAGTATTTCTATCACGATTTTTTATGATTTCGTTGATTGTATAAATTTGAGCTTGCGTCAATGTACGTGGTGCCGTAGGGAAAATTTGCTGTCTTTTTTTATAGGCAATTGCTATTTTTTCGCTTAATCCATTTGACAATGGATTGAAACCTATGACATTGGCATTCTGTGAGTTAAGTTGGGTTAAATTAGCTATTTCATTAATTGGAATTTCAGTATCGAGAGAACAAGAGCCTGCAGAAGATGAATTATAATAAGATGGTAATTTAACTATATTAGCGATTTCTGTTATTGTAATTAATCCATTATTTATATGATTTTGGTTGTAGTCGTCCAAAACTACAATAAAATATTTAGGTCCAATTAAGTCCAAAACTGCTAATGCATGATTTCCCGACGATATAATAGTACCTTCATTGTCCTCCGTATGATCTATAATTGGCTCAACAGGAGCACGAAACCCCATTAGCCATCCCAAACTATTATTAAAGGCATAGTTCTGTGATAAACAATTACGGCGACAGATTTTCGCTCCTGTAAAATCAAAAAAAGTATAATGAGGGTCTCTCCGCTCATCAAACCTATCGAATCCCCCTCCAATAATTCCATTAACAATATTACCAGCTGGGTCTGTACTCCCACTTAAATTTAATATTATTCTCCCTGTTTTTTCTCTGTATTCTGCAAATTTAGAAGTAGAATTGGTAAACCCTGCTTTTAGGAAACTATTGTCGAGTTCGGCAATAAACTCTGCATTGGTATAATTCCCTGGTTCTACGTCGAGTCGGAATACTTTTTCCTGATTAGTTACCCAAAAACAGGTATTCCCATATTGATAATCGATTACATACCATGTGTAAGGAATTTGTATAGATGCTACTCGTAGACTAATTACGTCGGTTAACGGATCAGATAAATCTAACGTGTAGTCAGTAGATATAGAATTCAAACCACCATCTGCTTGCCGAAATTGACTATCTAAATTTATTATTCTTGAAGTTACATTTTTTAAATTAGGATTAAGTGTGCCTTGGGCAACCGGCACTTCATATGTATTGCTTACTCCAAGCTGATCTCTATTCATAGGTACATGGTTATTATTGTACACGTCAATTTTTTGCCGTCTATCTGTAACTTTGTCTTTCTGCACCTTGTCCTTTTGAGGCAGAGCTTCATACTTCCACCATTCATCCGTTTGTTTTTTGGCACTTTCATTTTCTAATAAATTATTGGTTTTATTGCTATCAAGAAATGCAATTAATTTATTTTTAATTTTGGATATGAAATTATACATTGATTTGTCTTTTTTACTACTTCCTAATTGATCTAACAAAACCTGTGCCGCCGAGTCAATGTTTTCTTTTTCTAAATAATCAATGTCTAAGATTGTCATCATTTCTGCAATTGTATAATTATCCACATTTGTATCTAATGACGTCATTATAATAAAAAAGAATATATTCTTAAGTGAAAAATATTATTTTTTAAATCTTTCTAAAAACAAGTTTTTTATTGATCTTTTTAATTCTTCCTTATTCATTTCCCACCTATTGTAACATTTCTCTGTAATTATTGTGATTCCGGACAAACGTTTTAAATGGCTCTTCCCTTTAAAAAGACATTTTTCCAAATTTTCGGTTAATTCAATAGAATGGGCTAAGAGGTCTTCCCTGGATAGCCAATATTTTCCACTATAGATAAATTGATTCCAATTTTGATTAAAATAGATGGATTTGGAATAAGTATAGTTAATTTGGTTACGTATTACCCCAATTCCTATAATTTTATTAGTGTCTATATTCATTTCAATAACAAACAATACTCCTCCGACAGGGAATTTATCACGAATCGGTAATGGAGATCCATATACCACCCCATCAATGTTATTATTTTGTTTATACCTGTTATTAACTTCAAGAGATTCATTATTAAATCTATTTGTAGCCATTTCAAAATTCATTAATAACTAAATTAAATTCTATTAATTATTCCATTTAAAATCAATTTTATATTATTTCTTATTTATATGGAGATCAAAAAAAGAAATAATCTATTTTTATTAGGTAATATACTAGGATTAAATACTCGAAGTTTGGTTGCAACGCCCACTACCTCTGGAACTCATTATCCTAAATTGAAACCATTTATTCTAAATCATAAAAAAGAAATTGCAAAAGCCAATAGCAAAATCCAGAAACAACTTCAATCCGAAAATAAAATATTGATCATTTATGCTTGCCATACAAACAATTATTTAAAATGGAATTCTTTTGCCAAAAACTTTGGCTATTTAATTCAAGTTCCCAATAGCGATTTAGTAATTATTAATTCCTCCGAATTAAAACAAGCACACACCTTACAAAGTTCATATAAATCAAAATGTAAAGAGTTTATACTAATTCCTAATAATAAATTGTTAGATTTTGGTAAATGGCGTTATGGATTGGAAAAGATTGATTATTCTAATTATAAATATATTACATTTATTAATGATTCTATATTAATTGAAGGTCCAATTAATTTTTATTTCAATCTTTTAAGAAGTAAAAATTTTGATTTATATGGATATAATAATAGTACCCAAACTCGATTCCACATTCAGACTTATTTGTTTTCTATTAAAGTTGCAAAAATTAACAAATTTATAGATTTTATTGATAAAAATAAAAATAAAGTTAAAGATTCACAAGAGAGTGTTATTATGAATTATGAAATTAGGCTAACTGATGTTTATCCTAATCATAAAAATTTTATAAATACTCGTGAATTTCCCGATCATAAAGGAAAAAATATTTTTTTTAATAACGACTACTTGTATCAAAATTTAAAACAAAATGGTCTTTTTCCATTTACTAAAATCAAAAGAATGCATGTATAATTTAATCAGGAAAAATTTAAATTAAATTATATATTTATTTGTTATGGAAGTATTTTTTAATATCAAAGCTAATCAATTGTGTTCTGATTTTAATAAAATAATCAAAAAATTAGAAGATTTTACAGCAAAAAGTAAATATTTGGTAATAATAGCTTGTCATTTAAATTCTCATTTAAGAATATTTTCCTTATTACAAAATATTAAATACCTTTCTTCCACCAATACTGATTTCCTTATTGTTTATTCAAAGGAACAGCCTTTTAATGATCAACTATTAAATATGAATCTTAGCCATACAACACTTTTAGAAGTAGAAAATGATTATTTTAAAGACTTTAACAAATGGTATTATGGTTTGAAACATATAGAGAAATCCAAATCTTACGATTATTATGTTTTTACAAATGATTCTTATGTAATTAAAAAACCAATGGATTATTTTTATTCATTTATTGAACTAAATAATCATGCTGATTTAATTTCCTATTGTAGTTCTAATGAATATATTTATCATTATCAATCTTTTTTATTTGCTGTAAAGTCACATAAAAAACCTTTATTGATGACTTATATTGAATCATTCCACGGAAAACCCGATAATTATAAGTTATTAATTAATTTGGAAATTAAACTATACTATTTATTTGACCAAAAAGTTTGTTTGTTAAATCTTGGAAGATGCGATATCAATAACAAAAAGAATATATTTTTTCATAATCCATCTTTATACAATCGGTTACATAATGAGAATGTTCTTCCATTTGTTAAACTAAAGATGGTTGATGGTAAGAGAAAACCAATTCGAAACAATTGGGTCCAGTTTTAAAAATTTAGGTTTATTAAGGAATTTCATATTAAATTTGATAAAGAACATTTCATCTGTTAATACAATTGGAGTGAACCCACATTTTTTGCTCCAAAAGAAATTAATATATCTACTATTTTTTCCTGAAACAATAGAATAATTAGAATGATTGGTAGAAAATTTTTCTTTTGACATCCCACTCATTAACCAAATAATCAATTTTGGTTTATATTTATTAGTTTTTTTTAAAAAATTAATATTTTCACCATTAGTTAGTAATAAAAAGTTTATATTTTGTATTTGATCATTTTTATCTTTACAATTCATTATTTCTTTGCATAATGTCGTATAACAATTCTCCAAGTCGCTATTAACTCTGTTCATATGTTTCCGAATTAATTTAATTCTTTCTATTAATTTCAAATCCTCTCCAAATATTATCCACTTATAACGATTAGAACATAGTACTAATCTGTTTTTATAAACTGACCTTTGTGATATTGCCAAAGCAAATCCCAAAGCAGCAACGAAATCATTTTCATTCATATCAAATGAACAATCCAATAAAGGTATAATCTTTATTAAATCTTCAATATGGGAAATAATATTATCCCATATTTTATTCACATAGGATTCTTGTATTAAATCCGTTTTATTTAATTCACAATAATTCCAGGCTTTTGCAATAACATCCTTTATTTGACAATTTTTTGTGTTTTTATAAGATAATACTCTGTTTTTTAGTTCTTCCCTTGGTAAAGATTTTACAGATATATTATTCAACAACCAATTTGATTGCAATATTAGATTTTTTGTGGTTAGACATTCTGGCTTTATTTCATCTATTTTATTCTCACATTGAAGCATTTCTAATGTACCTATTTTCCTATTTAATCGAGACAATAATTTCCTCAATAAAGTTTTTGCTTTGTTTTCTGCATTAACAGGGGAAGATCCAACATTTGTAAAAAAATAATAATAATAATTTTTAGCTATTAAGGCAAAAATCCACCCATATTTGGACTTTTCCCTTGGAACCCATTTCCCTATTAGTGAAATCTCTTTATTTTCCTTAATTAATTTTTCATCCTTTTTTAGTTGAGATACATACTTATTTATACAATGTAAGATTAAAGGGTTACTTTCGCTTCCTGTTTTTTGTTTTACATATTCACAAATATATTTTAAATCTTTCCAACTGCCAAATGATAAGTTTTTGGATGAATCATAAGCTGCATCAATTAAATTTAATCCTAAAAATGGGCAAACATTATACCAAACCCATAATAAGACAAGATAACATTTCAAATTGCCATTACCAAACTCTATGTCTCGGGTAAATGTAGTCATTTTATAAATAAATGCCAAATACCCATAAAAATTCCCTTGATATATACTTTTAATTTTCAAATTTAAATCTATCGTATATAGTAAAGTAAAAAATTCGGATTCTAATTTTTTTTCTTTATAATACAAATCTAAATTTTGAAAAAAAATAAAAATGTTTTTCGGAAATGTGTCATTTTTGTATTCACCCATAGTTGTCAGTGATTTATTCATGATAATCTTTTTAAATTATAATAAATATGTTTAGATTCTTTTTTTAGATTTTTTTTTTCTAAGTAAAATACGTTTTTTTGTCTTGTACTGATAATCTTTTTTATTTGCAAAATAGAAAATATTTATTGTATTCAAGTCTTGAAATATGTCCAAGGAAGAAGGTATCGATAAATTATCTATCACCGGGAGCGGAGACCACTTTATGGAAAAAGGATAATTACAAATAGGCTTTAAATCTTCACACGTTTGAGAGAAAAAATAATAATTTATTTTAACCAATGAATAATTTTCATTATTTAAACATTGATTGTTTTTAATTTGAGTGAGAATTTCTTCAGAACTGATAAAATTAGGTGTAATCAATTCTACACATTCATTTTGTTTAAAAAAAATAGTTTTATCTTTTATATAAAAAAAATGAAAGTTGATAAACTTATTTTCAGTTAATTTAAAATTATACCAGTTATTTTTGTCCAACCAATCCATATTCATATTTTCAATTTCATCTTCCATATTTATATTATCTTTTTACTTTTAATGAATGAATTTAACTTATATCTTCGTCAGTCTCTTCACTTTCTGTTTCCTCATCTGTATCAGATTCATAGATAATTGGATTCTTAAATTCATGAGCTTCCTCATAAGCACCTTCGCCATGGACTTCATCATAATTAATTTTATAATTTATCCAATTAGTACGCATTCTGTATATAGCCTCATCCATTATTTCGTAAGGCGTTTTTTCCCTCTCTTCATTTAAACTGCTTATATTGTGATCATATCTTACAATCTTGCCATTGACTTTCGAAATATAAGTCCAACCATCTAGATACTTTTTTTCTTTTGGAAGAGGTTTCACTGATTTTACTCTATTTACAAAAGATGTAATGGGTTCTGCATTTTTTCTCAATTGTACTTCTAAGTCTTTTTTTATTCTATCTTCTTCTTTTTTTATTTTTGAATGATTAATCAGTCTAGGTGCACTAGAGAAATAAGGATTCCGGAATTGCTTGTTTTTATTAAAAGTCATTTTTCTTATTTATTAATATATTTAATTAGTAGAATTCACTATTTTAATATCAATTTTATTTTTAAATATTAATAAAAAATAATACTTAAAGGTTAATTATTAATATCATTTGTCTCCTAAAGCAATATTATTTACTTCATAGATTAGGGATGTCTTTTTTCTTTAAACACAGGAGGCAGCATTTTTTTTTAATTAAAAATTAATTTTTTTATAAAATTTTTTTTTTAATTAAAAATTGATTATTTAATTTTATAATTGTATTAAAATACTTATCTTTTCTTTATTTAATTTATCTTTGTTACAAAATTAAATCATGGGTGCTTCGGGAAGTATTTGTGACAAAAAAATATATTATTTATCTTCAGAAAAAGATAAATCTTATGATTTTCTTGCACTACTTAATAATTATGTTTCTTCTATTTCGCATTTATTAGTTAGTGAAATTAAAGAATGCAATATCATTATTTTATCTATTTCGGAAAATATGCTTTCGGATTACAATCAGTGTAACGCAATTCATTATGCGGAAGAGAATAATGTTCCAATATTATTTATATGTTTAGATGAAAATTTTAATCCTCAAAGTCATAATGCACTTAAAAAAGTTATGAAAAATTACTCATGTTGTTATACAGAAGGAGATTTAAACTTAACAATTAAAAAAATAAATTCATATATTAGTTCTTTTAATCTTTGAAAATTAATATAACAGACCTAATCATAATAGGTGCTGGATATCCGTTTTCTTATCAATTATCGTTTCATTCATTTATAAATGTAGTATAGAAAAAAGATGTAATTATTAAATGTTAAAGGTGTAATTAAATTTTTAAATATCATCAATATTAAATTCAGTCGAGATATCTTTTCCTGTATCAAAAGCAATAGTATCTACCTTTCCTTCTATTTCTTCCTCCTCTTCATCTGCAAATCGAATTGTTTCGTCTTCTTGCTCTTTTGACAAACTTAAATCATTCGATAACAAAACATGCCACTGATTTTCTACTGAATCTTGCAATCTTTTTTTTTCTAAATCTGAGTACACTTCCAATAGATCTGCTTTGAGGGCTCCTTTAGAATCAGTTCCTGTAGCCCAACTCCGGTCCCCTAATAAGACCCACTTACCTACTTCAACTCTATTATCTCGTCTTCCACGTCCACTAAATTTACCTCTTATAAACCCCAACCGACTCACATTATCAATGGCATGAGCATTAAACATTCCATTTCCATTCATTTTAGTAACTACTGCATAAACTTCTCCTTCGCATTCTGCCAAACGCAATTTATTAGAAGGCTTGGCATTTAAAAATTTCCTTCCTTGAGATTTATGTTTATTTCCACCAAATTGATTCTTTACCATCTTAACAAAATATTTAACTTGAGCTAAATAAAAAAAATAAATTCAATTTTTTTTTAAAAATATTAAAAACTTCTAATTATTATTATAACAATTTAATCTTTCCTGAATTTCTTTTGGTTGTTCATCGGGTTCCAAATTGTATTTATTCCAAAAGTTCTCTTCTTCATCTTCATCCTCAAAGTCTATCTTTGAATTGTATATTTTATACTTGTAATTAAGTAATCTTTTTTTCCATAATGGGCAATCTTTAGCGTAAAAGAGCCAATTGTCCATAAATTCAGATGCAGGTAAATTATTTCCTTTAGAATCGATATAATCGTCTGGATTGTATTTTACTACATCTCTCAATATCTTCCAACTTTGAGCATCATATTCGACTCGAGTATCATATTGAATAACTTCCTCCTTGCTTACATCAATATAAAATTCAATTTTTTTTGCCTTTACTTGAGTTTTAAGCTGGATAATACGAAGTATTAATATTTCTTTATCTATGTTTTTCATATTTCTAGGATTATATTTTATCATACGTGCTTTATTAAATAAATTATTTTTAGGATCTTTGTAAATTTCAAGTAGATCTTTTACTGACTTTTTATTTAATGTTTTATAATTTTCATTTTCCTTTAATACACTAAGTTTTCTAATAAATAAATCCAGAATAACTTCTTTAATTATCCAATAGTTATTGCTTTGTTTCCAATTCTTTTCTTTAGATTTTAAATAAAATTCATATTCTGGTGAAGAGAGGGCAATATTTAAGAAATAATATTCCCAAACTATATCCCAAACTACATTTTCCCATCCTGAAAAATACAATTCGTATGCAAAATAAATTGCTGGGCCTTCATTTCTTTCGGAAATGCATTTAATTAATGCAACCACTACCGAATCAAAATTGTGTAAATATCGAGTTAATATCATAATTAAGTAGTTTTTGTATATTTAAATCAATTAATAAATATACTTCAATTTTAAATTAAAATCTTTTTTTATAGTATAAATGCCGTTGACAGGAGGACGTAAAAAAGGGGAGTCATCTTGGATTAAATTTGTCAAAAAAGTCCAAAAAGATGATAACATTTCTTTTCGGGAAGCATTAAAAAAAGCATCTAAGTTAAAAAAAGAAGGTAAAATGAAAGGTGGTAATCATGATGAAGAAAAAGATGAAGAAAAAGAAGAAGAAAAAGAAGAAATAATCCTATATCCAAAGCATAAAGAAGAAGAAGAAGAAGAAGAAGAAATAGAGGAAGATACAGGTTTATATGGTGGAAGAAGAAGAAAGAGAAGAACAAAAAGAAGATCAAGAAAAGGCAAAAAAGCGAGAAAGACCAAACGAAGATCAAAGCGTCGATCGAGAAGAAGAAAATAAAAAGCTATATTTTATGAATAAATGTTTGATAATTCCATTTTATGTATTCTTCCTTAAAGGAAGACATAATGTTTTCAATTTCCATTTTATTTTCAAAACTTAAATGCGATAAATAAAAATCTATAAATTGCCCAATAAATTCTTTGTGAATATTATGATTGAATTGTACTTTTAAAAATATAGTAAACAAATTTATAATATCCCAGTTTTTTACTATTTCTTTTATTATGTTAGATCTGTCCTCCAACTTATATTCATTCATTTTATCTATAAATGTTTGAACTTTTTGAGCCAATACAATATTTTGATATAGAGTAAATTCAGTCTCTTCAATATTAAGCGATTCAAGCCTTTCTTTACTAAGCGCCAATTGATAGATATATGGTGAATATTTTAATATCTTTCCCATATTCAATTTAGATATGTCAACAGATTTAGAGAAATCAGAAAAATACATCAAGTAATTATTGTCAAATAAAACTGATTTTAAATTGATATTTAAAAGTAATATATTTGAATTATGCAAATTATTTAAAAATCGTAAACCTGTATAAAAACTTTCAATTAAGAAAAAATATTTTTTTCTGTTTGATAAGCTTTGAAGGGTGGAGGAAAAGTCTGATAAGGTATTAAAATTGTATTTTACAATAGTAAAATTGCTATTTTTTTTATAATAAAAATTCGAGGATTTAAAATTTAAATCGCCATGTTCTTCTAACAAATTAACAAACGGAAGTAAGCTTGGATATTTTTTTATTTTTTTATTAATATTTAATTCATTTGTTAAAAGAACATCCTTTGGTTTTAATAAAAAACATTCGGAACTCATTAATTGTTTTATAATCAAATGTTTTTAGGTTGTTAAAATTCTGTATCTATTTTTATACGTTTTTTTGATCTTATTTTCAATTTCTTTTATCGAAATCTGAGAATTATTTGATTTTAATTTAGCAATCTCAACTTTTAAAAGGTTTTGATTACCTGCGTCCTTGCAAAATGATTCAAACGTATGTTTTGGCTGATAATGGTCTGTTTGTAATGATTGTCTAATAAAAACATCCATAGCCTGTATCAATTCTTTTGAATTAGGCATATATATTTTCCGGGGTTTGGGTTCAAACTTCTCTGTGCTTTTTTTCCGATAATAATATCGAGCGCTTAAATATAATTTATCTTCTAATTTTCCACTATAATTAAGTTCATTTAATTTTTCTTTTTCTTCTAGTATAAAATTATTATTTTCCTCCAACCAATCATTCCATTGTTTTTTAAATTCCTCTCTGTCTACGTACTGATATTGTTTTGAAAACCGAATCAAGAGTTCTTTCATTTCATCACTGCATTTAAACCGAAATGTTTGAGCACTATTAGACATTATTATTATTATTATTAATTGCAGAGATGGAAAAGAATTAAATTTCAATTTTTAATTTAATTCTTTAATAATATATGAATACTTTATCTATACTTCCATTTCTTTTTCCGGATGGTAATTATGACAATATTATAACTATCAATTCCATTCCACAAGGTCCCTTACGAAAATTTGTTAGAAGAGTACGATATCCTAGGTTATCAAATTTGTATCCACAAAGAGATCGACCATCTTGTATATTAGCTATAGTAAGTCCATTTATTGATCCTTATCGGAATGTAGGAAGGTTTGAAAGGTATTTGGTAGCCAATGACTATCCATATTTGTTTGAATATTTAACTAATCATGGATATATAATTAATACAGCGGTTACAGAAATGATGAATAGGAGTCCTGTTAAATTATCAAATGAAACGATGTTATGTTTTATTCAATATCCGATTTGTAAGTAATTAATGGATATTTAAAGGATTCAAAGTCTTGCTTATAAATAGTATTTATAATATCAATAGTCTCCTGATTAAAATATTCATTATAATTATATTTTGTAAGTTTGAAATTGTTAAGAGGAAAAATTTTAAAATTACTACAATTTTCTAGTTTTTTGATTTCTACTTTTTTATGTACATCATTTAAGTCCCCATTTTCATCTATTAAAAACATATATTGGGGAAAGAAATGAATAATCTTTGGATTAAAAAATTTGTCGAAAACAAATGTAGGTAATACATTAATTATAAAATCACGCATTTGTTGAGCTGAAGCTCTTGGAAATTTATATTTAAATGCGGAAATAAATCTATCATATGGATTTCTTACAAATGTAAAATATCTATAAGTTGAAGCATCTTTAATAAAAATATTTCTCAGACAATAGGGAATATGAGCACGATCAATTTGTCCTACATCCCAATAAGAATTTAGAACTTTATGATGGGAACTTATACATTGACGTATATATCGCCCTGAGTTTTTGGGAATATGAATAAAAACAATTTTTTTATTAGGGCCTTGAAATATAATCATTTATATAAAAATTGATTTATAATTAATTTTAATATTTAATTTAATTTATTAATATGAATAAATCTCCCAACTTACCTCCTAATTTTATTAATTATTCTCAAGAAGACCAAAAGTTAGCTTTGCAATATATAACTAGCCTATCGGTTACTGAATATAAAGCCTATAATATAGCTATGAATCATTTGGGTACATCTTTCAACATCTTAAAATCAAATGGATTTATAAAATGGAAAAAAACCCAATTATAAATTTTTAAAATTGCGAATAGACTTTCGAGTTCTAGATCTAATTAATTTGTTTTTTCGGGTTTTTATTTTATATTTCCCTCCTTTTTGAGTAAAGGAGGACATTTTATTTTTATACTGATCCACTTTCGTATTTAATTTATCCGCAGATTGTTGTGCAGCTTGGTTTAAATTACTACTAACCTTTTTTATATTTTGGTTGGCAGTATCAATTTGGGATTGCATTCCTTGATTTAAATTGTTTAACCCTTGTTGCACTTTCCCAGCCTCTGGTATAAACGGACTTACCTTATTTAGTTTATTTTGGTAATATTGATTATAAGTATTTAATTTATCTTTAGTTGTATTGGCCATTTGATCACCATAGGATTGGACTTGGGACGTGTATTTATTTCCTAAATCTTTAAATTGTTCTGTAGTTTGGTTCATTTTATTTAATTTACGTTCTAAATTATCAACCCATTTTTTTGCTTCATCATAAACATTCAGTGAATCAGTTGTACTTTCTAACAATTCGTTTCCAAACTCTATAGTGTTCCCAATAAGTTTGAATATACCACATATTGGGGCGGCGGGTGACTCATTGCAAACTAGAGTAATCATATCTTTGATGATATAATTTGCACCCGCCGATCCTACTTTTAAAAATGTCAAGAATCCTTCTTGTAGAATTGGTTCACTTTCCTTTATGATCAGAATAATTTCTTGTTGAACTTTTGGATCTCTTAATTTATTATTTAAATCTTTTAAATTTTGTACTAATTCCTCAATGGATTGCTGGGAAATAGGTTTATTATCCCTATTTAATCCTAAAACAAATCCCATCCAATCAACAACCATAACTCCATATTTATCCAACATAATTAACATAAATTTCTTTAATAAGTCATAATACTTCAAGTATATATCTCTTGAATATTTATCATTTTTTTCTATCTCCATTATAAATTATTTATATAATTAATCTAATAATTTATTCTTTAGACAATGATTTTTGTCCTATTGAATTAAAAATCTAATAATCATATAAAATGAATTTATTTATATCTGGTCATGGTTGTAGACTAAATGAGAAGTTTAAACCTGGGAGTAGAGCAAAATTTTATTTCATGTCCGATGTTAGTCATGATCTTAATCTTCTCTCTTGCTCAATGTCTATAGATAATATTGATACAGATCCTAATAGTTATAAATAAGGACCTATCATCCAAAGAACTCCAATTGGTATAGATGATTATAGAATAACTTTTCCAGATGAAATGTGGAAATGGGATATGATCAACACAGGTATATTTGCCCCTTCCCCCGGTGGGCCTAAAAACTTTATTCTTAATGAGGATCGTAGTCTTGCTCCAGCAGCCACACAGGTTCATAAATTAAGTGATATTGTAAAAGTATTTAAGGAATATGGATATGAAAACTTTTATTTAACAATATGTAGAGGACCTTGTGATCAACAAAATAACTTGTCACTTGATGTATCTCGCGGTGGCAAAAAAAAAATACAGAAAAAAAATGAAAAGCAGCAGAACAAAAAATAAAAGGAAATCCCAAAAAACAAAAAATATAATAAATATTAATAATTAAATTATTTATTTTTAAGCTTCATAAAATCTTTAAAACTTAATGTTTCTTTCTTCTTTTCGGGTTTTTTGAGAAATTGAAAATTAATCATGTTACCCTTATAGATATATTTATTCGTGTTTTCGACTAATACAGAAAGATTTTGTTCTTGAACTGCTGATTTAAATTTTTGTTCCATGGATTTCGGAATTTTTATGGCTTGATCTTGTCTTCCTTTTGTTTGAATTGTTGGGTTAGTAGAAGTTTTCTTTAACGAAGAATTATATTCTTTAAAATTAGCAAATACATTGTTCGTTTTTTTTTGTTCACTATTTTTCTTTTTTTCTTCATCTGTCTTCTTCTTTTCCTCTATAGCTTTATCTATTTCTTCTTTCATATCCACAAATAAATTTTGACATTGAAACATTAATACATATCTTCTTCCTATTGTCTCAAGATATGCATATGGAATTGTTTTGTCACTATAAAATTCAAACGCTTGACTATCGCTATTGTAATACATGCATACATTTCCATTAGGGCAATTTTCAAGTAAAATAGAGTTTTTCAATTTTTCTAATTGTTCTCCTTCACAAACAATTTCTTTATTTCTATTGTTCCATAAATCTAAATATTTATTTTCATAGGGAATGTATTTTTTTGTAACCCTAATATCACTATGCTCATTTTTAATATCAGACGAATTTAATTTTACAGACGCTCCATTAAGAAATGAAAAGATACTATAAAAAAATTGCAAGATTAATAAAAAAACATTATACATTTTATTAATCTTAAGTGTAAATCTTTAATTATTTATTTGCCATATTACTTCTTTGTTTAAAAAGAGCATCTATTTCTTTATCTAAGAGTTTTACCTCGTGAAGTTCAAATGACTCATTATCAGGATGTAATTGTACCAAAAATAATTCCTTTACTTCCAACCCATAATTTTTCATTAATAATCTGCGGTATACATTTAATTGTAAGCTATAATGCCAAAAGTTCGTATTTGGTAAATGATTCACAGCTCTATTAAGACCTCTATCTTTCCAATCCCCATCATACTTGATTTCTTTACATCGCTTCCAATCATAAATCGATACTGATCCATCACTATTTAAGTAAACCATATCTATGGATCCAGCCAGTTTGGTTTCCTGGTCATAAACCAACCACTCAGTTCTGTAAGGTGTCAAACTAGGAAATTTTTTTACAAATTCAGTAAATAATTGCCATTCTTTTTCTTCATGATCATGTTGATCCAATTGCAAAATATGATGTTGTGTGGGAAGATTGATTTCATTAGTTGGAGTATTCATAAATTGCTCTATATCATAGTGCATCTTGGTACCTAATTCTGCGGATTGTTTTCCATTAAGTGCCCATTGGTCTTTAATTGATTGGTCTGACATTCCCCAATACTTATTTTCCTCATTCCAATTTTTTCCTTTTTTAATATTATTAATTACTTTATCAGCATCAAACTTGGGAAACAATGAATGAATAAATGTGGTAACAGAAGTATATTTACTATAAGGGTCAGAAAGTATTTTATATTTATGACCAATTTCAAAAAATTGTATATTATTATCTCTAGGGTGATTGTTAATTAACTTTAATGTTTCCATGGTATATATCTATTTACTATGTTATAATCCTAAGTATTTATAATCAATTTTATTTATTTTTATTTTTTAAATCCTCAAGTTCATTTTTTAGGATTTTTACTTCATTCGTCAATAAAGCTACAATTCCATTGTAATTAACAGACTGGTATTTTTCTCCATCTTTTTCCCCATTTACCAAAAATGGAAATTCCTCACCTACTTCATGTGCTATTAATCCCAAATCATATCTGTTTGTTAAATTATTGAAATAATAGTAAGGATTTAAATTATTGCATGTAAACCCCATTTTAGTTATCGCTTGTATGTTTTTTTTAATTCGATAATCAGAAGTTGAATTATAGGATGCAGAAGTAATTTCATTTGCCACATTTATATTTCTATACCCAGATACCAATTTAATAGTTTGGGATGTAGTAGTATCAACCTCCCAATATTCAGAAGCTAAACCTGTAGGGCCGACTGGACCCGTTGGACCCGTGGAACCTGTAGGTCCTGTTGAACCGGTCGGACCTTCCAGAGGTAAAGTTGTGTTAATATACGAATAATAGGGTTGAACTTGGTAGGATGCACTAGCAGTAGTTGTTGGATCAGATCCATTATGATTATACCAAACTTCTACTAATAGGCAATCATCAGTGGAAATAGTATAAGGTCCAGATGAATAAACACCCAAAGATAAAACTAATGAAGGAGTTGATGCAGAGGGTAATGAGGCTTCTGAGGTTTGAAATAGATAAGTAATAGTTCCATTATTATATATATAAAACTTTGAAAAAACAGACACATCCGTTTTGTTAGAATATCCGTAAAAATAAAAAGAATATGTCCCATTTTTTAATTGTGGATTAGAAGAGGATGTAGAAACTAACGTCGTCAATGGCTCAGATAAAAAACTAGATACCGGCCCAGTGATTCCAGAAGGAAGAGAAGTTGTTATTGGCCAAATTACTGATGCTGCGTCTATAGGAGATGGGTCAGGCGTTAAAAGACTATACCCAGGTTCTGACGAGGAAGTATAATAATTCAAATAAAAATCAAAACCGCCGGCGACTCCGTCATTACCTTGAATACCCGTTGGTCCCGTAGGACCTGTGGGCCCAGTAGGACCGGTAAAACCTGTTGGTCCTGTAGCACCAGTATATCCCGTAGGACCTGTGGGCCCAGTAGGACCGGTAAAACCTGTTGGTCCTGTAGCACCAGTATATCCCGTAGGACCTGTGGGCCCCGTAGGACCGGTAAAACCTGTTGGTCCTGTAGCACCAGTATATCCCGTAGGACCTGTTGGTCCT